>Ga0194125_10004856_pt1 | contig 20778 bp, 15 predicted proteins | sample TA2KigC250mmetaG_FD_148626 | JGI IMG/M metagenome (GOLD analysis project Ga0194125, IMG submission 148626) | Freshwater microbial communities from Lake Tanganyika, Tanzania - TA2015034 Kigoma Deep Cast 250m | ecosystem: Environmental > Aquatic > Freshwater > Lake | place: Tanzania: Lake...
ATCTGGTACCCGCGACGGAGGCATGGTTCCGTGTGGCTGGACCGCCGGGCTTCGACATCGTCTACTGGATGGTCACCCCGGTCTCGCTGCCCGGCAAGCCGCCCGCCTACAAGCCGCTGCCGCCGCCGCCCAAATCACCCCCGCCGCCCCAGAACCTGCTGCCCCGCTGCGACGACGCCATCTTTCGCGCCCGCGGCATCTGCGTGGACTCCTCCGCGGGCCCGAAGAACGTTCCGGACAAGGCGGATCTTCCCCCCAACCTGGCCCAGGCGCCGGGCGCCGCCAGCCGGGAGCTGATCATCATGCGCCAGGAGAATCAGGCGGTGGTGTCCTCGCCCGCCAAGCTGACCGGGCCTATTGTCTACGAGTTCCGCCTGGCCCACAAGTGAGGTGTCCGATGCGGGTGAAGATGCAGAGAAGGTGTGAAAGAGTCGGCGGGCAGGCGAAACCGCCTGCCCCACGCCGGGCTGAGTGCCCTGGTTGCAGTGTGGGGCAAGCCGTTTGGCCTGCCGCCCGCACCGCCGCGCCGGTTCTTTCGCACCTTTTGAGCGTGCTGCTGTCGGCGGGGCTGGCGGCCTGGTGTGCGCAGGCGCCCGCCGGCCAGCAGCAGCGCGATCTGCGGGTCGAGAAGGACGTGCCCGAGGTGGCGCCCGCCGCGCCCAAGATCCCGCGCAGCTACGCCCTGGTGGTGGGCATCGCCAACTACCAGAGCCTGCCCGAGAAGCTGCAATTGCGCTACCCCGAGCGTGACGCCGAGGCCATGTACTCGATACTGATCAGCCAGGAGGGCGGCAACTTCCCGGCCGAGAACGTGCGCCGGCTGATCGGGCCGCGCGCCACCCTGGCGAACCTGCGCCGGGAGCTGGAGCAGTGGCTGCCCGCGGTGGCCCGCGAGGACGACCGCGTGCTGATCTACTTCGCTGGCCACGGCTTCGTCTACCAGGGCAAGGCCTACCTGGCGCCCTACGACGTCGATCTCAAGAAGATCGTCGCTACGGGTTACCCCATGGACACGCTGGGGGCGGTGGTCGGCTCCAAGATCCGGGCCCGGTGGAAGGTGCTGCTCACTGACTCCTGCCACGCCGGAGCCATCAATCCGGAAGCCGATAACGCCACTATCAACCGCAGCCTGCTGGATCTGAGCCGCTCGCTGTTCTCGCTGACCGCCAGCCGCGACCGCGAGCGGTCCTTCGAAAGCCCCGAGTGGGGCGGCGGCCACGGCATCTTCACCTACTACGTGGTCAAGGGACTGGAAGGCTCGGCGGACGAGAACCGCGACGGCATCGTCACCGCCGACGAGCTGGCCGAGTACACCCGCGTCAACGTCCGCTCGGCCACCAACGCCCAGCAGAACCCCACCTCCGACCGCGCCAGCTTCGATCCCAATATGCTCTTGGCATACATCCCGTCGAACGCCGCCGCCGGCGCTCCGCCCGCGCCCAAGTTCGGGACCCTGGTCATAGCCAGCAACATGGACGGGGTGGAGGTCTTCGTGGATGGCAAGTCCGTGGGCGTGGTCAACAAGGCTCAGCCGCTGACCCTGCCCGGGCTGGTTCCCGGTGTCCATACCATCAAGGGTGTGCGGATGGGCTACGAGCCCGACGGCCCTCGCGAGGAGATGGTCTACCCCGGCCAGACCTCGACCGTGCAGATCCGCATCCAGGTCCAGGTGCGCCGCAAGAAGGCGGCCCTGGATCTGCTGGACCGGGCCGTCGAGCACTACACCGACGGCGGGGAGAAGAACTACCGCCGCGCGGCGGAGCTGCTGGCGCAGGCCATCGCCCTCGAGCCTCGCTACAGCGAGGCCTTTCTCTACCTGGCGCGCGTGCGAAGCGCGCTATTCGAGGAGGCCGCGGCGGAGCAGGCCCATCAGCGGGCCCTGGAGATCGACCCGGACTACGTGGAAGCCCGCGCCAGTTTCGGGGGCATGCTGCTGGACGTCGGCAACATCGACGAGGCCATCCGGCAGCTCACGGTGGTGGCGCAGCGCGAGCGCAACCACGCCATGGCCCATTACCTGCTGGCCCAGGCTTTCCGGATGAAGGAGCAGTATCCACTCTCGATCGAGCACGCCCGCACGGCCATACGGCTCCAGCCGAACAACGCCGAGGCGCATTTCTGGCTGGCCGAGAGCCTGCGCCTGAGCGCGCAGCTCGAGGAGGCCAAGCGCGCGTATCTGGACTACCTGCGCCTGAGCAACTTCGACAGCAGCGTGGCCCGCAAGATCAACTACTACGCGCTGGGCTTCCTGGCCGGCAAGTTCGGGCGGAAGAGCCGCGCTTCGCAGCACGACATCTGGAAGGACCTGCGCAGCCTGGCCTTCTTCGGGATGTGCGACGCGGAACGGATGCAGAAACGCTACGAGGCGGCCATCGGATACTGCCAGCGGTCGTTGTCCTACTACCCCGGCGACCCGTACGTGCACTACGTGCTGGGCTTGTGCTACGCGCGCAGCTACCAGCAGAGCGGCCGCCTGGAAGCCCTGCCCGCCGCCTCGAAGCATTTCCGCGCCATGCTGGCGTTGAACGCCGACCTGGCCGAGGCCGAATACGCCCGCAAGAACCTGGCCAGCATAGAAGCCGCGCTGGCCCAGCGGCCCTGAACGCCCATGCCCGCGCCATCCGTTCACTTCATGCGCCGCGTGGCCCGCGAGCGCTTCAACGACTTTGCGCTGCGTTCGCCCAAGCGGGTGCGGCTGGCGCGCTACGGGCAGTTCATCGATGGCATCTGTGGAGCCATCTGCTCGGCCTGGAGCCGGTGGCAGGGCCAGGCGGCGCTGAGCGGCGTGTGTGTCGAGGGTACGGTCGCTTCGGGCGGCAAGGTGCTGGGGCCGGCCTGGGCTCCGCTGATCCTGGAGCGCGCCCCCGCCGGAAGTCCCTGGGCGCGCCAGCACAGCCAGGTCGTCGCACAGACGCTGAGCCACGCCTGGAGCGCCTACCTGGCTAGCATGTGGACGCCTTCGCTGGAGTGGTATCCCTCGCTGGCGGAGGGGACGGCGGAGAGGCTGCCCGTCGCCAACCAGCCCGTGCCGCTGGCGGCGCTGGGCCAGGTGGCCGCGGGCTTGGACAAGATGTCGCTGGTCAGCCGCATGGCGATGGCCCTGGGCCGCCCGCTCGAGGGCCTGGAGGCGGAGATGTACGAGTGCGTGGCGGAGGCGTTTGTGCAGTGTTTCCGCCGCTGGCACGCCGCCACCAGGGTGACCGACGTGATGGCTGCCGGCTCCGGCCTCGCCGTCATGCGCGCAGGGGGCTTCCGGTAGAAGACCGCTGCAAACCTGGGGACAGCCCGCGTGTTTCCCATTACCACGCGGAAACACGCGGGCTGTCCCCAGGTATCCCGGGTCAGCCGGCGCGGCAACGTGCGATTTCGGAGACCCCCTGGATGGCGGCGTCGATGTGCGCCTCGGTGTTGAAAGGGCCGATGGAAAAACGCAGCCCGCCGTCGATCTCCACCGTGCCCAGTTGCTGGTGCACCAGCGGCGCGCAGTGCAGGCCGGTGCGCGTGGCAACGTTGTGATCCACATCCAGCATGATGCCCACGTCGCCGGCGGGAAGTCCTTCGAGGTTGATAGTGAGCGTGGGCAGGTGGTTCTCCAGACTGTCGCAACAATAGAGGCGCACGCCCAGGATAGCGCGCAAGCCCTCGACCAGCCGGGCCGCCAACCGCATCTCGCGCGCGTGTACGCGCTCGATGCCCTGCTCGTCCAGCCAGTCCTGCCCGGCCCACAACGCGGCCACACCCACCAGGTTGGGCGTGCCGCATTCCAGCCGCCAGGGGTACTCCTCGAGATGGTAAGGCTCCGCCGAGCGCACTCCCGTGCCGCCGCTGCGGACCTGGCGAAGATGGACGTGCTTGCGCACGCACACCCCACCGATGCCCATTGATCCCATCAGCGCCTTGTGCCCGGTGAAGGCCAGCACATCGATGTTCATCTCCCGCATGTTAATGCGCACGGCGCCCGCGGTTTGCGCGCTGTCGATGGCGAACAGCACGCCTTTCTCGCGGCAGATCGCGCCGATCTCCCTTGCTGGCTGGATGGTTCCGATGACGTTCGAGCCGTGGTTGACCATCACCAGCCGTGTGTTCGGCCGGATGGCCCGGGCGATGTCGTCCGGCTCGACGAAGCCCGCGCCGTTGAAGGGCAGGAAGGTGGCCTCGACGCCGCCGTCGCGGACCAGGTGATTGACAGGGCGCAGCACTGAGTTGTGCTCCAGGTGCGTGGTAATGACGTGGTCGCCCGCGGCCAGCAGGCCGGGGATGATCAGGTTCAGCGCATCGGTGGCGTTGTAGCCGAAGCACAGGCGCTCGGGCGCGTCCTCGTCGCCGCCGAAGAAGCGGGTGAGCCGCTTGCGCAGGTTGTCCAGCAGGGAACCAGCCTCCAGGGCCAGATCGAAGCCGCTGCGTCCCGGGTTGACGCCGGCGCGGCGATAGAAGTCGAGCATGAAGCGGTAGACGCTCTCGGGCTTGGGCCACGCCGTGGCGGCGTTGTCCAGGTAAATGAGTTCCTGCTGCGGGGTTTCCATCCGTTGGTCTCCCAAAACGCACCAGTATAGCCCGTGGAGGGGGAAACCGCCGGGCCTCATCTGTTCCTATCGAACCTGCAGGTCGCCTGATAGCACGTAGGCCCGGCCCGCCTGGGTCGCGAGTCCGACTTCCCGGCCGGCGTAGCGCACCTTCAGCGGCTTCCCCAGCCTGGAAAACACCCGCGCCTCGGCCAGCTTCCCACCTCTCCAGGTGATGTCCACGTCGAAGCCCCCGCGCGCGCGGAGCCCGGTGACCCGGCCATCCGGCCAGACCGAGGGGAGCGCTGGCAGCAAGTGCAGAAAACCGGCCTTCCCGGCATGCACGAGCAGCCGCGCTTCGAAGCGGATCACTCCGCCCGGCACTCCGCCGCTGAGAGCGATTTCGTCCGGGCCCGCGGTGGCAGTGCGGGAACCGGCGTGCGCGGGGCGCAACACGGCGCTGCATGTGATCTTGCCCGGCTGGCTGGCGGTGAGGCGGATGGCGATCACCTGGTCGGCGAAACTCGCCACCACCTCGCGCCGGTACCTGACTCCCTCGGACTCGAACTCGACCGCGGCGATGGCGGTATCCAGGTTCAGATCCCGCCGGTAGTGGCGGACCGCGCTGATCTCCAGTCCCGGAAAGAGCAGCAGGAGGTCCGCGAAGGCCTGGTAGGCCATCTGGCGCAGCGGGACGCTCATGAATTCCTGCATCGCCACGGCTTCGGCTTCCTTCTGCTTGCCCGCCCACAGCAGTTGCCGGATGGGCTCCAGGAATTTGTGCGCGCCGTCGCGGGCGTAGCTTCGAGGCTCGCCTTGCCAGAGCGTGTCCTCGTTGAATTGCAGGCGCTCCACGCCCGGGTCGCCGAACACCATGGCGCCGAGGCGGCCGTTTCCCACCGGCAACGCCTCTTCCCACTCCCGCGCCGGCCGGGCGTACCACACCGAGAGCGGCTCGCTGGGCGGAGGCGCGCCGGGTGCGGGAGCAGTCAGTGCCGCGGCCAGGGTGAGCGCCGCGACAGCGGACCCCTGCGCAAACCAGGCGCGTGAAGGCGGCGGCCGGTTCCCGTAGTCCATCGCTGTCGTCAGAAGGTCAGCTTCAGCGCGAGCTGAAACTGCCGGGGCAGCGGGCTCACTCCGGTCACCGTGCCGAAGGCGCTGCTGGTCACCGAGGTGTTCGGGTTGTTGAAGTTCGCATGGTTCCAGGCGTTGTACGCTTCGGCGCGGAACTGCAGCGTCGTTCGCTCCCGGATGGGGAAATACTTGATCGCCGAAATGTCCCAGCGGGCCTGGCCGTCGCCCCGGATTCCGCTGTAGCGGAGCGGAGCGGAGCGGATGTTGTAGGAAAGCTGCTTCCGCGAGTCGCGCTCGAAGCCGGCGTCGATGTTGAACCAGCGCTCCACCGTGCGCTGGCCCTTGGGCAGCGGAATGTCCTTCAGGTTGCCGCGGAAGATCACGTTTCCGAAGCCGAGCGGAGAGCCGCTCTGCCGGTTCACCACCGTGTTCAACTGCCAGCCCCCGAGGATCCCGTCCAGCACGGCGGACAGCGACGAGCCAAACCGCCGCCCCCGGCCGAAGGGCAGCTCGAAGATGCCGCTTACCGAGAGCCGGTGCGTGCGGTCGAAGCCGGAAATGCTCTCGTAGAGCGCCGCGTCGAAGTCGTTCAAGAACTCCGTGGCCTCCATCAACTTGGACCAGGTGTAGGCGAACTGAAGAGTGTGGCGCTGGCTGAAGCGCCGCTCGCCGCTGACTTGCAGGGAGTGGTACCAGCTATAGCCGATCGATTCCGACATCGAGACGCCGGAGAAGTGCGGGTAGGCGCGGAGCAGCGCGGCGCGCGAGGTGTTGCGGCCGTAAATGGGATCGATCCCATAGAAGGGGCTGGGCACCTGCTGCGACAGGTAGTCGATGGTGGCCTGATCGCGCTCCGGCAGAGTGCTGTAGTAGCGCCCGGGGGTAGCGTTCAAGGCGCGGCCCACGTCCGCGCGCGTGCCCCGGTTGCCGACGTAAGCTACCTGCGCCACGTAACCCAGGGGCAGTTGTCGCTGGAGACCGATCGACCAGCGCTGTGAATATGGCTGCCGGCGGCGGCCGCGGAAGAAGCTCAGACCCTGGCCGAGGTTGGTAGTCAGGCCGCCCGCGGCGCCCAGGGGCTCCCGCAAACCCTCGGGGAAGGGATTGGCGAAGGTAACCAGGAACGTCTGGCCGTTGTCCCGTGTGGCTTGGACCGGCGTGGACTGAGAGAACCCGGTCTGGATTACGGAACTCCGGTTGCTCCCGATGCTCTCGAAGAAGATCCCGTAGCCCGTGCGCAGCACGGTCTTGGGAGTGAGCGCATAGGCCAGGCCGATGCGGGGCATGAGGTTGTTCTTTTCGCCCTGCCACAACTGCCGACCGCTCGCGCCGCCGGCGAACGTCAACCCGCCCAGCACGCGGAAGTCGGCGGGCGCGAGTTCGGGTATCGGGCTGCGCGCGTAGCTGGCCTTGGCCGCCGCCTCGATGGGGTTCGAAACTCCAAACGCGAAGCCCTTGACGGAACGGTCAAAGCGCTCCGTGAGCGGCGACTCGTACTCATAGCGCAGTCCCAGGTTCACCGTCACCTTGGCGCCGGCTTTCCAGTCGTCGTGCAGGTACAGCGCGTAGAACTGGTCCTGTTCGGCGTAACTGGCGGTTCGACGCATACTGCCGCCGTCGGGGATCCCCAGCAGGAACATAGCCAAGCCCTGGCCGATAGGCGCCGCGGGCGAGTTGTCCAGCGGCCCGCGGGTATAGCCGCTCCCAAAAGTGAGGCAGGGAGAGATGTCGCACGGAAACCGCGCGCCGAACTCGCGATACAGGCGCAGATCGGCGCCGTAGCGAAAGCTGTGGTTCCCGCGCAACTGCGTGAAGGCGGTCACCAGGCTATGGATGAGGCCGGTGTTGGCTCCGTCGCCTGACTCCCATCCGGAGAACGCGCTGTAGCCGTCCACGGAGAGGTTCGGAAAGGTGGCCAGGGACTTGTCGGCGAGCGAGGTCACGGCCGGCGAGAAACCGAGCGAGGTGAGGTCGAACCCACGGCTCCGTCGCCGCTCCGGAAACTCCTGCTGGGTCAGCCCGTAGCGAAGGTTCAGCACCATGGTGGGGCGCAGCACCAGCACGTCATCAATCGCCAGGCCGCGGTTGATGCGGTTCAAGAAGATGCCCTCGTAGGCGTTATGGTAGTGGTTGTTCTTCTCCTCCTCCCACCAGTCGTAGTGCAGGCGCAGGAAGGTGCGATGGTTCTGGCTGAAGTTGTGGTCCAGGCGCACCAGGTGCACGTAGTAATCCTCCAGCGCCTTCGTCGGCGTGGAGTAATTGTTGCGCCCGTCGCGCGTGCCCGCCTCGGTGGGGGCCGGCCAGTAACGTCCGATGTTCTTCGCCAGACTGTTGATGCGGCTGGCGGGGACGATATTGCCGGGGAAGGGCTCGCGGCTGAAGCGGCCGCCGGGAGCGGGTTTGATGGTGGCGGGGTCGTAGATCTGGTAGTTGGAGCCCAGGGCGAGCAGTGGCGATAGATCGCCGTTGAGCTGCGCGGGCTGCGGCACAGTTCCGATCCACGTGCCCGGCACGCCCCACTTGTTGGCCTCCCAGGCGTAGAAGAAGAAGGTCTTGTTTCTGCCGTCGTAGGTTCTCGGCAGGTAGACCGGCCCGCCTGCGGAGGCGCCGTAACGGTTGTCCTGGTAGACCGGCCGGCGCTGGCCAGCGCGGTTCTGGAAGAAATCCGGCGCGTCCAGCGCGCTGTTGCTCAGCCAGTAGTGCAGCTCGCCACGCACCTGGTTCGTCCCGGCCTTGGTGCTGGCGTTGATCACCGAGCCGGGAGTGTGGCCGAGGCTGGCATCGTAAGTGGCGGTCTGCACCTTGATCTCGGTTACCGCGGTCTGCGGGGGGGAGAACGCCACGCGCGGGGTGGTGCCGCTGGAGAAGGTGTTCGTCACGCCGTCGATGGTGAATTCATTCGAGTACTGGGGGTTGCCGTCGGTCATGATCTGCGAGGGCGCGTTGTTCCAGCCCGCTTTGCGCAGCCGCAGGTTGGTGGCGTTCGTCACGCCGGGGGCCAGCAGCACAAGCTCAAAGGGGTTGCCCGCTTGCACGGGCAGTTCCGTCATGCGCCGCTCGTCCACCACCTGGCCCAGGGAGGCGGTCGTCGTCTCCAGCAGCGGCGTGGCGGCGGTCACCTCGATCCGCTCGGCCACGTCGCCCACCGTCATTTCCACGTTGACCTCCAGCGAGTCATTCACGCGCACCTGAATGCCGTCACGCCGGAACGTCTTGAAGCCGACCAGCTCCGCCGTCAGGGTGTAGATCCCGGGCAGCAGGAAAGGAATCGTGTAATTCCCCGATGAATTAGTCCTGGTGGAAGCGGCCGCGCCGGTGGCCACGTTGGTCACGCGCACCTCCACGCTGGGAATCATGGCGCCGGTGGGATCCGTGACCCGCCCGAGAATGGTTCCACGCGACTCCTGCGCCAGGGTGATCACCGCCATCCCCGCGCCCAGCACAGCCACTACCCAAACTCTGGTTTTCGTCATCGCCGTACTCCTCAACTGGGATCCCCGTCTGGAATCCCGGACACGTTCAGTATATGCCCCTCACGCCTCCCTTGCCGAACCCGCGGGCTGGACCCGACAAGCCGCCGCGTCACGCGGCCTTCGGCCAGCGACAGCCACCCGTGTTTCGCAGCCGGGATGCCGTTACGGCGCCCGCCGGACCACTGGCCTACGGGGTTGTGAAAGAACCGCCCCGCGAACCCCGGGGCGCCGACAAGCTGAAGCTGGTCACATGCACTGGCGTGGCGCCAGTGGCGCCAGCTTCAGCTTGCGCCGGCGATTCCTTCACCGTCCCATCAGGGAGCGGCCTGTAGAGGCATTTCGGATTCACCACACTAGTCCCGTGACCAACAGACTGGTTTCCTTTGCGACTGCCCACGATGGCCAGCCCGCCGGACTTCCTACCACGTCACCAGGAATCGAACCAGGTGGTCACGGGACTAGCTCCCCGCCTCCGGCGAGACGGGCAGCGTCGCGTGCACCAGCGTGCCTTTGCCGGGCTGGGAGATGATCTCCAGCGATCCGCCCAGCGCTTGCAGGCGCTCTTGCATCCCCACCAGCCCCAAGCCCCTGGTTCCCTGCCGCTCCAGGACCTCGAAACCGACGCCGTCATCCTGCACCATGAGCGTGAGCTGCCCGACTCCCCCATGAATGGCCACCCGGACGTTCCGGGCCTGGGCGTGGCGCGCGCAGTTGGTCAGCGCCTCCTGCACCACTCGATACACGCAAGTCCGGTGCGCTTCGGGCAAGCTCTCCAGCTCGCCATCCACATCCAGGTCCACCCGAGTCCCGCAGCGGCGGGAGAACTCGCGCGCCTGCCACTGGAGCGCGGGAACCAGCCCCAGATCGTCCAGCATCGAGGGGCGCAGCCCCATGGCGAGGTCACGGACCATTTGCATGGCGCCCTCCACCAGCAGCTTGGTCTGCGCCACCCGCTCCTGAAAGGAAGGCCTCGGATCCTCCCGCATCGCCGTCAGGTTCCCCAGCTCCATGCGCACCGCGGTTAGGGCCTGGCCCACTTCGTCGTGCAGCTCCCGCGACAGCGCCTTGCGCTCCTCCTCCTGAGTCTTCACCAGCCGCCGCGATAGCAGACGCAGCCCCTGTTCCGCGTGCTCGGCCCGTTCGCGCTGCCACCGGTTGTGCAACTCCAGCCGCGAGATGCGGTACACGCTGAAGCCGGCCACCAGCAGGCCCAGCGCCAGCGCCGCCGCCAGCATGCGGACCTGGTAGCGCCAGGAGCTCTGCCGGCTCCGCTCGATCTCCCGCTGGTGCGTTCGCAGGCTGGCTTCGATCAGTTGACCGGCTTCATCGGCCATGTTCAGCACCGCCTGCCGCCGGGGCAACACCTGCTTTCGCAGGAACAGCGCGCTCAAGGCCAGCTTCTGCTGCGGCGTCCACTCGAAGATGGGCTTCCAGGACTCCCACAGGGCGTCCAACTCCGCATCCAATTGCCTCAGCAGCGCGCGCTCGGCGGGATCCGCCAGGCGCTCCAGCTCTGTCAGGTCCTTCTGCATGGCCGACCGCAACTGGGCCAGCTCGCGACGGTGCAAGTCGGCGGTCAAGTGCGAGGGGTCCAGAAGGAAATCCCGGATCAGGATGGCGCTCAGGTGGATGGACGAGCGTGTGCGATGGAGGGCCGATTCGCTGCGCAGATAGCCCTCCTGGGCGCTCAGGATTTCCAGGTGGATCTGGTTAGCCCGCCGGTACGATCCCAACCCGAGTAGCGCAATCAGCGCCAGCAGGGTGCCGAAGCCAAGGCCTAGAATGGGACCCGTTCGCGAGGGCATGACGCGCAGCCAGCAGACAGGATAGCGCAAGCCCGCCGTCTCCGCACCACGGCGGGCGCCAGCTCAACCCAGGTGGAAAACCTCCTCCTCCAAGGGCTCCGCCGGAGGCAGACCACGGTAGGCCATGACCAGCAGGGGCGGAGCCACCAGCGTGGTTGCCACCGCCATGAACACCACCACGCCGTATACGTGCGCGCCCATCACCCCCATGCCCAGGCCGATCTGCGCCACCACCATGCCCACCTCGCCACGCGGCACCATGCCCACACCCACGCGCACCGCATCGCCACGGCCCATACCCAGCGCCCCCAGTCCGCAGCCGACGAACTTCGACAACATCGCCGCCACCAGAATCACCAGCGACAGCAGCAGCACGGAGGGTTGCGCCAGGGCCCTGATATCCAGGTGCAGTCCGATGCCCGCCAGGAAGAAGGGCACCAGCAGCTCGGTGACGCCGTGTGAGAGATCCTGCACCCGGCGTCCCGCGCTTTCCGAAAGGGCCATCCCGGCCAGGAACGCTCCCACGATGGCCGCCACCCCGAGGTAAGCGGCCAGCCAGGAAAGCGCGAACAGCAGGCACATCGCCATGGCGAACTGTGCCTCCCGCCCGCGCAGCCGCTCCTGCACCCGCGGGGCCACGCGCCGGACCGTGGGCGTGCCCCACTTAGCCACGATGAAGGTGAATCCGATGGCCAGCAACGCCGTGCTCCCCAGCGCCAGCAGGTTCACCTGCCCGCGGGCCACGCTGCTGACCACGGCCAGCACCAGCAGCCCCAGCACATCGTCAATCACCGCCGCCGCCAGAATGATCTTGGCTGACTGGCTGCTGAGGTACCCTTTGGCCGCCAGCACTTGCGCCGTGATCCCCACGCTGGTAGCCACCATGGCGGTTCCCACGAAGATGGCCTCCACCTGCGACTCCCCCCAGGCCAGCAGGATGCCCCAGCCCAGCACGAAGGGAAGGGCCACTCCCAGCACCGCCACCAGCAGCGCCGTGCGTCCCACGCCCATCAGCTCGGAGGACTTGACCTCCAGCCCCACCCGGAACAGCAGGAACATCACGCCCAGCTCGGCCAGGCTGCCCAAGAACTGGTTCGGCCTTATCCACCCCAGCACAGCGGGGCCGATCAGCATGCCGGCGAGGATCTCCCCCACGATGCCCGGCTGCCGGAGGCGCTCGAACAACTCCGCCAGCAGCTTGGCCGAGCCGAACACCACCAGCATGGCCAACGGGAGGCTCAGCCCCTCCCCTGCTGGAGCCATCAGCACGGCCGGGAAGAACACGGGGGCCGGGGCACTGGTCACATGCACGATTATCGCAGCCCGGCGCTCAGGCCGCGATGGCCGCCAGCACGGCCTCGTTCCAGCCGTGGGGGCCGGGGGCGCTGGTAACCTGTCCGTTCGGCACGGCCCGTTTCAGCACCGCCGCGAAGGGGGAGCGGACCAGCAGGGGCACGTCCGCCGCCTTGAGAAACCCGACATCGTTCCAGCCATCGCCCAGCGCCACGATTTGCACCTCGCCGAACGCCTGCTGATACAGGGCGGCCAGGCGCTTCAAGGCCTCGGCCTTGCTGCTGTTGCCCAGGATGTGGTAGAAACGATCGCCGCGCGTCCAGCGCTTCCCCATCCGCTCGATGGCTTCCAGCACCCGGTAGCAGCCATCGTCCAGGATCTCGAAGGGCTCGTCGTACTCGCGCTGCTTGGCCAGCACCGCCTGGTTCACCGGCAGGTGCGAGCGCAGGCAGATCTCGGCCACGCTGAGGTCGTGGAAACCCAGCACCCGGCAGCCGGCCTCCCGCGCCGCGCCCGCGAGAGCGGACACCAGCTCCTGGTACGGCGTGCCCAACTCGATCACGGCGTAGCCTTCGCGGCTGGCCGCGCCGGGCACGCCAAACGGGAAGCAGTCCCGCGGCACGTAAACCGCACCGCCGTTCTCCACGATGAAAGGATCGGTATTCTCCAACTGGCTGCGCCAGTACTCAACCTCGGCGCGGGTCTTGCTGGTGCACAGCACCAGAGGGATCTGCTCCTTCTTGAGCGCCCGAAGCGCCGGCTCGGCCGCCTGGAAGGAGTAGGTGCGGCCGTCCAGCAGGGTCCCGTCCAGGTCACTTACGACGATCTTCTTCACACTCCCAGGGTATGTGGAAGGGGCCATCCGGGGCTATACCGCCAAGGCTGTAGGCCACGCCACGAAAGACGGTAGAAGGGCGCTACCGCAGGGCCAGCATGCGCTCCAGGGGCAGCAGCGCCCGGCGCGCGGTCTCCTCGGGGACCTCGACCCGCGGCTCCAGGTCGCGCAGGCAGTCGCGCAGCTTCTCCAGCGTGTTGAGCTTCATGTAGGGGCACTCGCTACAGTTGCACTCCTCGTTGGGGATGAACACGAAGCGCTTGCCCGGGGCGCGCCGCGCCAGCGAGTAGGAGATGCCGCTCTCGGTCAGCACGATGAACTCCTGGGCGTCCGTGCGCGCGCACCAGTCCACGATGGCCGAGGTCGAGCCCACGAAGTCAGCCTGGTGGAGCACCTCTTCGGGGCACTCGGGATGCGCCGCCACCACCGCGCCGGGGTGCTCGACCCGCGCCGCCGCCAGCCTCCGGCTGGTGAAAGTGGCGTGCACAATGCAGGCGCCTTGCCAGATCTTCATGTTGTCCCGCCCGGTCTGCCGCTGCACCCACAGCCCCAGGTTGCGGTCCGGCAGGAACAGGACGGTCTTCTCGCGCGGGATCGAGTTGACCACTCGCACGGCGTTGCGCGAGGTGCACAGGATGTCGCTCTCGGCTTTGACTTCCACCGAGGTGTTCACGTAGCTGACGATGACGTGACCGGGATTGCGCCGCCGGTACGCCCGAACCTGCCCGGCGGGGGAGGCATCCACCAGGCTGCATCCGGCTTCCCGGTCGGGCGCCACCACGATGCGGTGGGGGTTCAGCAGCTTGGCGGTCTCGGCCATGAACCACACGCCGCAGAAGGCGATCACCCGGCCTTCGATCTCGCGAGCCCGCCGCGCCAGCTCCAGGCTGTCGCCGATCGAATCCGCCAGCTCCTGGATCTCCGCTTCCTGGTAGTGATGCGCCAGCAGGATGGCCTGGCGCTGCTGCTTCAGCTCCAGGATCTCTTCGACAATTGTGCCGCTGGCGACCATGGGGAACAGGCTTTTTTTCTATTGTAACAGGCTCGCCCGCCCGAGGGTGTCTGCTAGACTCGGAGGACCATGCTCTACGCGACCCTGCTTGGCATCGGACTGGTGGCCGGCGTGTTCGCCGGGATGTTCGGCATCGGCGGCGGCCTGATTATCGTGCCGGCGCTGATTCTGATCCTGAAGGTGAAGGACCTGGAGGCCATCGGAACCAGCCTGGCGGCGCTGATCCCCCCGGTGGGCCTGCTGGGCGCGGCCGAGTATTACCGCAACGGCTCGATGAACCTGCGCTACGCCGCGCTGATCGCGCTGGGCCTGTTCCTGGGCGCCTACTTCGGCGCGCGCATCATGATTTCGTTGCCCCCCACCATGGTGCGGCGAGTCTACGCCGGCTTCCTCTTCGTGGTCGCCACCCGCATGCTGGTGATGGGCAAGTAGCTCACTTCAGCGGTCGGCAGGCGCCTGCTCAGCGCGATCCTCCTCCGAACCTGGCGAGAATCCAGCGCCGTGTCACCACCGAGGCGGGAGCGAGTATGCCGATAGCGACTGCCAATGCGGCCGCGTCCGCAAGCTGGAGCTGTCCAGTGCCGTTCGCACAGAATCCAACCGGAACCATGGCTGCTGCCGCCAGATAGCAGACCGCGGTCACCGATCCGCGCCACGAAGGCCGGTGAAACTCCTGCGGCAGGCAGCCGAAAAACATACCCATGGTGGCCACCACCAGCGCCACCGGCGTCCAGAACAGCGCGGCCATGAACCAGTTGACGCTGATGAACTCCGCGAACCAGATCTCGAACAGGTCCAGCCAGGTCTTTCCCAGGAACAGAACCATCAAGCCGAGTCCGCCCAGTATGTAGGCTCGCTCCGGCCAGGCCCGATGGAGCCGGAAAACCTGTAGGAAGACGGCGCCGACCGGCAGCAGGATCATGCCGGGGAGCGCAAAATCAACCATGCCCAATGTGCGGCTCCAACGGGGATCCTTCACCCACGCCGAAAGAAGATCGTGCCACCAGGGCCAGCCGGTCATCAGGAGTATGGCGCCGATTCCATAGGACCACCCCAGCAGCGTCTTGACGCTCGCGGACAGGGGTATCCCGTCCTGAAGACTTGCCATCAGGCAAGCGAGCGCGGCAAGACAGACGGCGCCGATAGCAGAGACCATCGGATCCCAGCGGGGAAGACGGGTGTAGCCGAGAGGTGTCAGGATCAGCAGCACCAGGGCGGCCCCGCAGTACGCCCGCTGGGCCTGGCTGCGCATGAGTCCGGGCAGCATAGAGCGACACCCTTGGCCCCGGCAGACTTCCTGCCGGTGGCGCCAGCCCCGATTCTATATCGAAACCGCGGCTCGTGAGGGAGGTTTCCCCAGACTCTGGTGACGGGCAAGCCGCTCACTTAAGCAGCTTAGGGCTTTCCCCGCCACGGACCTCGGGCAGATTGCGCCCCAGCCCGCCCTGCGAGATGGGGAACTCCTTTTCCAGCCATTCGGTAAGCGGGATGTTGCGGAAGAAGACCCGCTCTTGCAGCACCAGCGAGCGCTGGTTGGCCAGCAGCGACTGGCTCTCGCGGATGTAGTGGCGTTCCTCAATGCGGATGTCGGACATGAACTCGTCCAGGGCCTTGCGCCGCGCGGTTTCCTCGGCGGCCCGGATCCGCTCCTCCGTGTTGCGGTTGGCGACGGCCAGCAGCGTGCGCGCCTCAGCCAGCCCGTCCCGCTGCTGCGCCAGCGCCACCTCCATGCGCGCCTGCATGATGATGGCGGCCAGCAGCCCAGAGCCGGCGGCCACGACGAAGGGCATGGCAACCCAGATCAGTGTACCGAGAGGGCCTTCCACGTCACTCACTAGATCGGCCGTGGGCATGGCCGGACGCAGCACTACGGTGAGAATGGATGCCAGCCTAAGGCCTGAGCCCTAGTCGCTCACAGCAGCCGCTGGCTGCCGTCCAACTTCTGACCTTGCAGCAGATAGACCAGGCGATGGCAGTGGTAGCCCAGCCGGCGGAAGCCGAACAAAGCGCCCAGCGCGCCCAGGACGGCCCCCCAACGCACTCTCTGCGCGGCCAGAAACCCGTACCGCTTGCCCGCGTAGACGGAGGCGCACAAAGCCCAATCCGCCGCCAAGAGCGCGTCGATGCGCACCCCTTGCGCGAACACGCGGGCCGGCTCCGAGTGCCGCACGGCGCGCACCCCGGGCGCCAGCAGAATCTTGCGCGAGGCGCGCAGGATCTGAAAGCAGATCTCGGCCTCGATCCAGGAGTTGCCGTAGTGGTCGTCGATGTAGCGCAGGCCCCGCAGGAAGTAGAGCCGCACCATGAGCGCCGCCAGGCTCGGCATCTGGACTGAAACCCGCTCGGCCGCCGTCTCCACTGGCGCGGGCTGGCCCCAGTCGAGGGCGCGCCGCGCCGCGGCAATCCCCTGAGCGTCCGGCAGCCGGTAAATCTCGGGCGCGGGCTGCCCTTCCGGACTCACCAGCAGAGGGCACACCGCCACGGCCTCAGGCTCGGCTTCGAGCGCCGCGGCCAGGCCACTGACGGTTTCCGGCAGCGCCTCGACGCTGGCCTCGAGGAACAGCGCGAACTCGCCCTTGGCCGTGCGCATGCCGATGTTGAGCGCCTTGGTGAGACCGAAGTGGCGCGGCAAGCGGAGGATGGTCACGTTCGGGAACTCGAGGTCCAGGGTGGGGCTTTCGTCGAGCGAGCCGGCGTCCACCACCAGGATCTCGAAGCTCTCGCGCTGCTGGGAGCGCTCCAGCGCCTCGAGGCAGCGTCGCAGCGGCGCGGCGCTGTTATGCGACACGATCAGCACGGACACCTTGGGCGGTTGCGGAGTCTCGGTTTCTTCCATGCGAGAAGTCATCATAGCGCAGACGAAAGCCCGCGGAAGACCTATAATCAACCCATGCGAAGGTCCGCCCTGCTGATGGTCTGCGCCGCGCTGCTGCCGGCGCAGGAGAAGAGAACCGCCGTCGTCCCAGACAGCCCGGCCCGCACCGTTGCCGTGCTGCCGGGTGGGGCCAACACGCACTACGCCGACAATCGCGCGCCGCTGCTGCCGAGCCCGCTGGTGAAGCTCCCCATGGGCAGCGTCCGCGCCGGGGGCTGGCTGCGGCGGCAACTCGAGCTGATGGCGGAGGGCTTCACCGGACGGCTCTCCGACATCAGCCAGTTCTGCCGCTTCGAGGGCAGCGCCTGGGCGCACTCGCGCGGGGAGGGTCAGCACGGCTGGGAGGAGCTGCCCTACTGGCTGAAGGGTTACTACAACCTGGGATACGCGCTCCAGGATCAGCGCATCCTGGCCGAATCCAGGCGCTGGCTGGAGGCGGTGCTGGCCAGCCAGCGTCCGGATGGCTACTTCGGCAGCCGCGGCAACCTGATCGGCGACCGCCTCGAGGGCAAGGCCCCCGACCTGTGGCCCAACATGGTGATGCTGTACCCGCTGCGCTCGATGTATGAGGCCACCGGCGACAAGCGCATCCTCGACTTCATGCTGAAGTACTTCCGCTGGCAACTGACGCTGCCGCTGGAGCAGTTCACTCCCTTCAGTTGGCAGCACTGGCGCGCGGGCGACAACCTGGACAGCATCTACTGGCTCTACAACCGCACCGGGGCGCGCTGGCTGCTGGATCTGGCGCACGTCAATCACGAGCGCACCGCCGATTGGGTCGGAGGGATCCCCACCTGGCACGTGGTCAATGTCGCGCAGTGCTTCCGCGCACCGGCGCAGTACTACCAGCAGTCCCGCGATCTGCGCCACCTGAAAGCCACCGAGCGGGTCTACGACACCGTGCGCGGCATCTACGGCCAGGTCCCCGGCGGACTCTATGGGGCCGATGAGAACGCCCGGCCGGGATTCACCGGACCGCGCCAGGGCGCCGAGACCTGCGCCATGGTCGAGATCATGTTCAGCCACTCCATGCTGGCCGCCATCACCGGCGATCCGCTGTGGCTGGACCGGGCCGAGGAGGTGGCCTTCAATTCCCTGCCCCCCTCGATGACCCCCGACCTCAAGGGCCTGCACTACCTCACCGCCCCCAACCAGGTGCAGCTTGACCGGCAGAACAAGGCGCCGCTCATCCAGAACAGCGGCGACATGTTCTCCTACAACCCGCACCAGTACCGCTGCTGCCAGCACAACGTGGCCTTCGGCTGGCCCTACTTCGCCGAGTACTCCTGGATGGCCACGCCGGGCAACGGCCTGGCGGCGGTCTACTACGTGGCCAGCGACGTCAGGGCCAAGGTGGGCGCGGGCACCGAGGTGACCGTAAAGGAGACCACAGACTATCCCTTCGACGGCGCGGTCAACCTCACCGTTTCGCCCGCGGCGCCGGTGCGGTTTCCGCTCGCGCTGCGCATCCCCGGCTGGTGCGACCAGCCCAAGGTGAGCCTCAACGGGAAACCCGTGACCCTGCCTAAGACCGCGCGCGGCTGGGTGATCATCGAGCGGACCTGGCAGCGGGGCGACCGGGTGCAGCTCGAGCTGCCCATGCGCATCGACTTGACCATCTGGACCAGGAACCGCAACACCGTCTCGGTGCATCGCGGGCCGCTTGCCTATTCGCTACGCATCGGAGAGCGCTGGGTGCGCGCCGAGGGAACCGAGGCCTGGCCCGGCTTCGAGGTGTACCCCACCACGCCCTGGAACTACGGGCTGGTGGTGGACACTCTGAATCCCGCCGCCGGCTTTGAAGTGGTGAAGCGCCCTGGCGCGCTGCCCGCTCAACCCTTCACGCTGGAGGACGCCCCCATCACCCTGCGCGCCAAGGGCAGGCGGATCCCGCAGTGGAAGCAGGAATCGAACGGCATGGTGGGCGAGGTCCAACCGGGACCCGTGCGCTCCGCCGAGCCGCTCGAGGACCTACAGCTCATCCCCATGGGCTGCGCGCGCCTGCGCATCGCGGCCTTCCCGCAAATCGGCGACGGTCCGGCCGCGCGCGAGTGGGGCGAGCCGCCGCCGGTCATCCTGGCCTCCGCGGCCTCGCACTTCGAGCCGCCCACGGTGATCCACGACGGGGTGGTTCCGGCCAGTTCCTCCGACCAGCAAGTGCACCGCTTCACCTGGCCGGAGCGCCGCGGCACGCGCGAGTGGGTCGAGTACGTCTTCCCGGCGCCCCGCCGTGTCTCCTCCGTGGAGGTCTACTGGGCCGAGGACGCAACGCGGGGCGGCTGCCGCCTCCCGGAGTCCTGGGAGGTCTTATGGTGGGACGGCAAGTCCTGGCAGCCCGTGGCCGCCGCCGCGGGCTTCGAGCTGCGCAAGGACGCCTTCAGCGCCGCTGCCTTCCGCCCGGTCGAAACCACCCGCCTGCGCTTGCGGGCGCAGTTACGCGAAGGCGCCCCCGCCGGCCTCTTCGAGTGGCGCGTGCGGGACTGAGCGCTCCTGCGGGGACAGACGGAACGTTCCCCGCAGATTCTGCGCCGTCTGCACCGGTGATGAAGTGGGGGAACGTTCCGTCTGTCCCCGTTCGAGGCGGTGGGCGGCGCTACACTTAGGCAGGCAGCTCGTAGGCCTTCCGGCGGGGCCGGCGCAACAGCCTGTTCGCTTCCTCGTCCCCGGTGAAGCGCTCCGCTTCGTGGTCCCACCGGAGCCTGCGCCCGAGCTGCCGCGTGATGTTGGCGAGATGGCAGACGCTCACCGAGCGGTGCCCGATCTCGACATCGGCCAGCGGCGTACTCCGCGTTCGCATGCAGTTCAGCCAGTCCTGCATGTGATACTTAGCCTGCCACAGCGCCACGTCGTCACGCCACTTCCGCACTTCCTCGGGCGGCGGCAGATCCTTTATCATTTTCGGCGGGTCGGTCCGAAAATCGTTCCGCACGATCTCGATCCGCCCTTTCTCGCCCACGAAGATGGCGCCGCCGTTCAGCTCGCCGGAGGGCATCTCCAGCCGCACGGTCACGCCGCTCGAGTAGCGGAAGGCCAGCGCGCCGCGGGGGCCATCGGGAAGCGGCCAGAACTCGACCGGCCCGGCGCCGTCCGTTCCCAGCGCCGCCTGCACCTGGTCGAGGCCGTGCGCGCCCCAGTTGGTCATCTCGCCGCCCGAGTAGTCCCACCAGCGCATCCAGCCGAACTGGAGCTTCGAGTTGTACGCCCGCATTTCGGTCTGGCCGAGCCACATGTCCCAGTCCAGCCCCTCGGGCGCCGGCTCGGCGGGCAGGCCGGTGTAGCGGGTGGGGCCGGTGTAGTTCACGCCCAAGACGAACTGGACACGCCCGATCCCGCCCTGGCGCACGAACTCGGAGGCCAGCCGGTTCATGGCCATCGAGCGCTGCTGGCTGCCCACCTGGAACACGCGCCCGTGCCTGCGCGCGGCGCGCACCAGCGCGCGGCCCTCCTCGACATACAGCGTCAGCGGCTTCTCGGCGTAAACGTCCTTGCCGGCCTGGCAGGCATGAATCGAGCAGAGCACCCGTCCGTGGTCGTGCGTTCCCACGATCACGCCGTCGATGTCTTTCTCCTCCAGCATCCGCCGGTAGTCTTGATGGATGCGCCAGGCGGCCTTTCGCTTGGCCGCCGACTCGTGGCACCGCCGCGGGAAACAGTCGGCTACCGCCACCACCTCGGCCTCCGCCGGCAACTGGTCAATCAACAGGTTGCTGCGATTGCCCACGCCGATGACGCCGACCCGGATACGGTCATTCGCGCCGGTCCGCCCTCGACCTCCCAGCACCTGGCGTGGAACCAGACAGGGAAACGCCGCAGCCTTCAGTAGACCCCTCCGTGACACTCGGGCGGCATGGATTGACTCGCGATTCATGTCTGCGCTCCTCCGGGTCGCACCTTGCGGGCAGCCGCACC
>Ga0194125_10004860_pt1 | contig 20765 bp, 19 predicted proteins | sample TA2KigC250mmetaG_FD_148626 | JGI IMG/M metagenome (GOLD analysis project Ga0194125, IMG submission 148626) | Freshwater microbial communities from Lake Tanganyika, Tanzania - TA2015034 Kigoma Deep Cast 250m | ecosystem: Environmental > Aquatic > Freshwater > Lake | place: Tanzania: Lake...
GGGGAGGGGCCCCCTCCCCCAAACCCCCACCCCCAATCCCTTACGGGGGTTTTATTTGGCTGAGAAAGGGGACCCAAAATGGCCCGCCTTCATCAGCCCTCATATAATGAGGAGAAGGACGGGTATTTGCTATAGCCTATCCTTCATTTGTAAGATTTTAGCAAAGGCGCCGACGCAGACCCTGGCCTTGAGGACGCTGACAACTTTGAAAGAGATAACCTTTTCTAAAAAATATTTTTTTCTTCTGGTTTTAACCTCCATATTCTTCTTAGCCTGCTCCGGGGAGAAGCCCAAGGGGCCGCCGCCGCCGGTGCCCGTGGCCGCGGCCGCGGCGGTGCAGCAGGACGTGCCGGTGCAGATCCGCACCATCGGCACGGTGGAGCCTTACGCCACCGTAAGCATCAAGGCCCGGGTGGGCGGCGAGCTGAAGCAGGTCAATTTCCGGGAAGGCCAGGACGTCAAAAAAGGCGACCTCCTGTTCGTCATTGACCCCCGGACCTGGGAAGCGAACTTGAAAGAGGCCCAGGCCAAGCTGGCCCGGGACAAGGCCCTGGCCAACAAGGCCAAAGCCGACGCCCGCCGTTTCGCCGAACTGGTGCAGAAGGATTTCGTCAGCCGGGAACAGTACGAGCAGGCGGTGGCCACCGCGGAGTCCCTCCAGGCCACGGTGGAGGCCGACGAAAAAGCGGTGGAGAGCGCCCGCCTCCAGGTGAGCTACTGCTACATCAGCGCCCCCATCACCGGGCGCACCGGGAGCCTCCTGGCGGATCAAGGCAACCTCATCAAGGCCGACGCCGACAAGGCCATGGTGGTCATCAACCAGGTTGAGCCTATCTACGTCAGCTTTGCCGTACCCCAACAGTTTCTGGCGGATATCAAGAGATTCATGGCCGCCGGCGCAGTAAAGGTGGACGCCTGGCTCTCCAACGAAGAGAAGCCGGAAGAAGGCGTCCTCACCTTTGTCAACAACACCGTGGACCCCGCCACCGGGACTATTCTGCTAAAGGCCACCTATCCCAATCAAGTCAAGCGCTTGTGGCCGGGCCAGTTCGTCAACGTGGTGGTGAACCTCACCACGGAGAGGGGCGCGGTGGTGGTCCCCACCCAGGCGGTGCAGACCGGTCAGGAAGGCCAGTTTGTCTTTGTGGTCAAGGATGACCTCACGGTGGAGGTCCGGCCGGTGGAGGCGGGCCGCTTCTTTGACGGCCAGGCGGTGGTGAAGAAGGGTCTCCAGCCCGGGGAGCGGGTGGTCACCGACGGCCATCTGCGCCTGGCCCCGGGGGCCAAGGTGCAGATTAAGGAAGGGAAATAAAACTTGTCGCTCTTTGCGTCTTGGCGTGAGATTAATTTTTCTCGCAAAGGCGCAAAGACTCCTTTTGGGTGATTAGAAACTTGAGAATTCAAAAAAATACAGAAATCGCTAATCAATATCCTATAGGAGAGCGAAATGAGAGGAAGAAAATATAGAAGGACTGTAGAAGAGCTATGTAAAGTAGCATCTATGTTTTGGCCCGCAGAACTTTCAGAAGAAGAGGCCGACAGAAGTGTAATCCCTAAACTTTTAGAATCGCAAGATCAATTTATTTCTATCCTCAGCATAGATTTACCTGATTTTAATGAAATATTTAAAATAGTCGAGGTTTCTAACCTTACAGCAAACCTATTTCTAAAGCATCTTTCGGTCATTGCCGATGTAGGAGGGGAAACGCTAATGCGAATTAATAGCCAATTTGACCAACTGTTTCCTTACAAAGTTATGGATTATATATACAGAGGAGAGTCGTATTCATATAAGTTTAAAGCTTTACCAATTACTGGTACGCTTAATAACGATAAGCTCGGAATTAGTGGGAAAAAACTACTGGAGCGACAAAACTTTAGCGACCTAACAAAAGAGGTCTCGAGAATATTAATGTTCGGCAGTTTATGTACGAATGAAGATACTGCAACAATCATATCAAAATGTGAGATAGGCTCTTATTTAGGACTGCCTGAAGAATTAGCAAGATTCATAAAACAAAGATATATTTGGGTTAGCCGTATTACGGGTGGTGAAAAAGCAAATACCCTTGGCCAAATTGCTGAGAAATTTGTAGGGCAATATATAAAGGATAATTTAGGATTACCAGGAATTGAAATTAAAAGCGGTTACCTTCCGAGCGTATACGAAGGAGAAGATAAATCTGCCAAGTTTGATCTAGTAGTTACTAATGGGGAAAAATATGCTGCGGTTGAAGTTAGCTTTCAAGTAACAACAAATAGTACAATCGAACGTAAGGCAGGGCAGGCAAAATCTAGGTATGAGCAAATTGAAAAAGCAGGGCATAAAATTGCCTATGTTATTGATGGAGCGGGGAACCTTCGACAAAGGACGAGAGCCGTAGGGGTCTTATGCTCTTATAGTCACTGTACAGTCGCTTTTTCAAAAGCCGAACTTGGCATACTTTGTGAATTCTTGAAAGCTTATTTTACTAAGAATAATAGACGAGGTTCAAAAGGTGGCACACCTTTCCGAAAATAATCGGAAACTTGATGTCAAGTATATACTTATCCCAAAACCCGGAGATCTGGTTGAAGAAATTCGGGGTTTCTCAGGGGTTTGTCTTTTAAGATTACCCCCTTGCGAACCAAGCGAAAAAGCATACAAGCTTGAAGGAATCGAGTCTATCGTATCTTCCGTTGCTAATGCTCTGGGGAAAGAAGCGACTTTAATTATCTTGGGCGAGCCGATTGACTTGGTGCATATTCATCAAGGATTAGCCGATTCAATTAGGTATCAACAGTGGATTGCTATTAAGAGAAGCCCACTAATTGAAGGGGGAGAATTAAGTGCTTTGCTCTGCAATCATTGGGGGGCCTTGGTTCATACAAAATATAATGCTCCTCTCCGACACGCAAAAACCCGAATAAAATATACTTATTGCCCCGCTTGTGGAAGGACTACAAAAGACTATGGAGGGAAGAAACATACTTATCACGAGTATGGAACTCTAATATCAGATATTTGGCGGGATATTGACTCTGAGTTAGGCGGAGATATAACACCTATTATAGACCGGTTTGCTGATTTCTTTGGTATCGAACAATATTGTGAACTTCGCTTTTTTGACTTACGCCCACTTGGGTTAAAGCGCATCGCCCCCCCCCATAATATTGAAACTGGAAAGCAAGAATCTTACGACCTTCCAGAGACACAGGAGAGTAGGCTTATTCTGGGCGATTGCTTGGAAGAGCTACAAAAGCTCCCCGATAACTCCATTGACTTTGCTTTTGCTGATCCACCTTATAATTTAAAGAAAAAATATTGCGGGTATATGGATGACTTGGCTATATCTGAATATTTTGAATGGTGTGATAAATGGATTTCCGAGTTGGCTCGAATCTTACGTCCAGGAAGAACTTGTGCAGTTCTCAACATTCCACTTTGGGCAATTCGACATTTTATCCATATGGAAAAAATATTGGATTTTCAAAACTGGATAGTTTGGGAAGCTTTGGGTTTTCCAGTACGTTTTATCATGCCTGCTCATTATACTATTCTCTGTTTCTCCAAAGGCAAAGCCCGCAATCTTCCTGGCTTAACTGGAGAAGCAGGCGTAAAAGATATTTTTATTCCTCAATCTTTTAATTCCCTTGAGCCTCTTGCCGAATTGTTTTGTTTACGAGCAGATTGCATAAGGAGAAGAAAATCACTTCAGGTAAATGATCGAGGGCATTTAACTGACCTGTGGTGGGATATACATAGACTTAAGCATAATGCACGAAGGGTTGACCACCCTTGCCAACTTCCACCTCAGCTTATGTATCGCTTAATCTCAACTTTTACAAAACCAGGTGAAGTGGTTTTAGATTGCTTCAATGGCGCAGGGACAACTACACTTTCTGCCCATCAACTTGACAGAAGATATATTGGAATTGAGATTTCAGAACAGTATCATAACCTTGCGGAGTCGCGACATAAAGAAATTATCTTGTCTTTAAATCCTTTTCGAAAAGCCGAGCGAACCTTAACCGCAAAAAATAGCCCTGTCCCCAGAATGCCGAAAGTGAGTTATGAGGTTCCTAAGAAAACGCTTCAATTGGAAATTAAGCGAATTGCAAAGAAATTAGGGCGACTCCCAAATAGAGATGAAGTAATCGAACATAGTAAATACTCAATCCGTTATTATGATGAATATTTTGCAAGCTGGGGGGAAGCTTGTGCCGCTGCTCGAACAACAGGAATGTCAGAATACCCTTTGGATACTCTAGAAAAAAGAAAGACACAATTAAACCTCTTCGAATAAGTTATGAGTTATTAACAACTAGATCCCATGGCTTGATCTTATTTCAAATAAAGGGCCAAAAACGCAATTGAAATGGATATCAATAAGATTATAGGGAAGATACTACAAGATTACAAAGATAAAATAATTTATGGGGAATATTTGCTAAACCAACTGATTTTGGAGGCATGGAAATATGGGATTATTAAAGAATTAAAAATAACACGAGACGATTTAAGCAGGATACTGAGTGAGCATGGGTGGATTTATGACAAAAAGAATCATTATTGGTCAAAGACAAAAAAACCCAAGGATTATCTGTTTTAGAAAATATTTTACTGGTGTTAAGAATTGAACATCGCTGAACTCCATATCCGCCGGCCGGTCATGACCACCCTGGTCATGCTCGGGATTCTGTTGTTTGGGATCATGTCTTATCGCTACCTGCCGGTGAGCGACTTGCCCAACGTGGATTTCCCCACCATCCTGGTGGCCGCCAATCTTCCCGGGGCCTCGCCGGAGACCATGGCTTCCTCGGTGGCCACGCCTTTGGAAAAGGAATTTTCCACCATCGCCGGGCTGGACTCCATGAGTTCCGTCAACGGCCTGGGGATAACCCAGGTTACGCTGCAGTTTGCCTTGAGCCGGGACATTGACGCCGCGGCCCAGGACGTGCAGGCGGCCATCTCCAAGGCGGCCCGCCAGCTGCCGCCGGATCTGCCCAGCCCGCCGTCCTTTCAGAAGGTCAACCCCGCGGACCAGCCCGTCCTCTACCTGGCCCTGACCTCCGCCACCCTGCCCCTGTACCAGGTGGACGAATACGCCCAGACCATCCTGGCCCAACGGGTTTCCATGGTGAGCGGCGTGGCCCAGGTGCAGGTCTTCGGGTCCCAGAAGTTCGCGGTGCGCATTCAGGTTGATCCCAAAGCCCTGACTTACCGGAGTCTGGGCATTGACGAAGTGGCCGAGGCGGTTAAGAAAGCCAACGTCAATCTGCCCACCGGCACCCTGTACGGGGCGCACCAGGCTTTCACGGTGCAGGCCACCGGACAGCTTATCAGTGCGGCCATGTACCGCCCCCTCATCGTGGCCTACCGGGGAGGCCAGCCGGTGCGCCTCCAGGACCTGGGCCAGGTCATGGACAGCGTGGAAAATGACAAGATCGCCTCCTGGTACAAGCAGACCCGGGGCATCGTCCTGGCCATCCAGCGCCAGCCGGGGACCAACACCATCGAGGTGGTGGACTCCATTAAAAAGTTGCTGCCCAGCCTGCGGACTCAGATTCCCGCGGCGGTGGATGTCACCACCCTCTACGACCGCTCCGCCTCCATCCGGGACTCCGTCAAAGATGTGCAATTCACCTTGATGCTCACCATCTGCCTGGTGGTGCTGGTGATTTTCCTGTTCCTGCGCAATTTTTCCGCCACCGTCATCCCCAGCCTGGCCCTGCCCATGTCCATCGTGGGCACCTTTTCGGTCATGTACCTGTTGGGCTACAGCGTGGACAACCTGTCCCTGATGGCCCTCACCCTGTCCGTGGGCTTTGTGGTGGACGACGCCATCGTGATGCTGGAAAACATCGTGCGCCATCAGGAGATGGGGGAAAGCGTCTGGGACGCGGCCCTGAACGGCTCCAAGGAGATCGGCTTCACCATCGTGTCCATGACCCTGTCTCTGGCCGCGGTCTTTATCCCGGTGCTGTTCATGGGGGGAATTTTGGGACGGCTGCTTCATGAGTTCGCGGTGACCATCGGCGCGGCCATCCTGGTGTCGGGCTTTGTGTCCTTAAGCCTCACCCCCATGCTGTGCAGCCGGTTCTTAAGGCCGCCCCAGACGGAGAACCACGGCCGGCTGTACGAATACTCCGAACGAATCTTCCGGGGCACGCTCCGTCTTTACGACCGGAGCCTCCAGTACGTGCTGCGGCGCCGCCGGGCCACCATGGCGGTTTCCGGGGTGCTGCTGGTGGCCACGGTTTACCTGTTCGGCCACATTTCCAAGGGCTTTCTCCCCAGCGAAGATACGGGCACCATCTTTGTCTTCACCGAAGGGGCCCAGGGGATTTCCTTCGACTCCATGGTGCGCCACCAAAAGGCTCTGGCGGAAGTGGTGAGCCAGAACCCCGAGGTGGACTCTTTTATGTCCGCGGTGGGGGCCGGCGGGCCCAACGTGGCGGGCAACTCCGGCCGCATGTTCCTGCGGCTCAAGCCCCGGGACCAGCGGAAGAAGAGTGTGGATGAGATCATCCAGGAACTGCGGCCCCGGCTGAACGCGGTGGCGGGCATCCAGGCCTTTCCCCAAAACCTGCCCCCCATCCGCTTCGGCGGCATGCTCACCAAGAGCCTCTACCAGATCACCTTGCAAAGTCCCGACACCGAAGAGCTTTACCGGTTTGCACCTATGCTGGAGGCCCGGATGCGGGCCTTGCCCGATCTCCAGGACGTGACCAGCGACCTGCAGATCAAAAACCCCCAGGTGACGGTGGAGATTGACCGGGACAAGGCCGCGGCCCTGGGGGTCACGGCCCACCAGGTGGAGGACGCCCTCTACAACGCTTACGGCTCCCGGCAGATTTCCACCATTTACGCCCCCAACAATCAATATAAGGTCATTTTGGAGTTGGAGCCCCGGTACCAGATGGACCCCGGGGCGCTTCCCTGGCTTTACGTCCGGTCGGCCGGCGGCCAACTGGTCCCCCTCAACGTGGTGGCCGACCTCAAGCCCACGGTGGGGCCGCTGACGGTGAACCACCTGGGTCAGCTTCCCGCGGTGACCATCTCCTTCAACCTCAAGCCCGGGGCTTCCCTGGGAGATGCGGTCAAAGAAGTGGAGAAGCTCTCCCGGGAAATCCTGCCGGCCGGCATCACCACCAGCTTCCAGGGCGCGGCCCAGGCCTTCCAGGCCTCCATTCAGGGCCTGTGGGTGCTGCTCATCATGTCCATCCTGGTGATTTACATTATCCTGGGCATTCTTTACGAAAGCTTCATCCACCCCCTGACCATCCTGTCGGGTTTGCCTTCCGCCGGATTCGGGGCGCTGGTCACGTTGCTGCTCTTCGGCAGCGACTTGAACCTGTTCGCCTTCGTGGGGGTCATCATGCTGGTGGGCATTGTCAAGAAAAACGCCATCATGATGATTGACTTCGCCATCGAGGCCCAGCGGGGGGAAGGCAAAACCCCCTTGGAAGCCATTTACCAGGGCTGCCTCATCCGTTTCCGGCCCATCATGATGACCACCATGGCGGCCCTCATGGGGGCCCTGCCCATCGCTTTGGGCTTCGGGGCCGGGGCCGAGGCCCGGCGGCCCCTGGGCCTGGCAGTGGTGGGGGGCCTGCTGTTTTCCCAACTTCTTACCCTTTACATCACCCCAGTCTTTTACCTTTACATGGAGTCCTTTAAGCAAAAGGCGGCCAGGGTGTTTCGGAAAAGGGGGGTTCCAGAAACTGCCTGAGCCGGGTAAAGGGCTGGAGACAAATTTTTGAACTTGTTGTTTAAAATTTTTGTCATCTTCAGGGATTTGACGGTATCTTTATGGCGGGATTACTAAACTGCGGGTAAGGCTTTTTATACCAAGTTCAGTTTCAGATGCAACAAATTCTATAGCTAACTTATTGATAATACAATTTCTTTTAACCGAAAACCGAAAACGGTATTAGATTCCTCCCATAGAAACATCCGTTTTTAACCTTCCGAAAGTCCTGCAATTCCTCCTATTTCATTTACCAAAAAATTTTCCCAATGATCATTATGACCATATAAAAATGGTCAATTCAGCCATATCATTGGCCTTCTATAGTATTCATAATTGGATAACAATATTTTTTCTATCCAATTTGCCATCCATGGGCTATCCTTAAGGCATGTCTTTTGCATTTTTACGGTTATACAATATTTTGCCCATAGAAAATCCCTCAAAAATTAAGACAACCAATAAGAATCATTACAATTTAATGAAGTAATCCTTAATGACAAGGGAGGGCAAAGCATGCACATTTCTCGTCGGGATTTCCTCAAGTACTGCGGGTTGACCGCGGCCGCGGTGGGCCTGAGCAGCACCGAGCTGCTCCGCCTGGAGGAGGCGCTGGCCAATCCCACCGGCCCCACGGTGCTCTGGCTGCAAGGCACTAGCTGCACCGGCTGTTCCATGTCATTGTTAAATTATGTTTCTCCGACTGCTCCCACTTCGGTGGCCGACCTGTTGATCAACAATATCAATCTGGCCTACCATCCCAACCTCATGTCTCTGGCCGGCCAATCCGCGGCGGAGCAGGCCCGTCAGGCCTATAACAACGGCGGCTACATCCTGGCGGTGGAAGGGGGCATCCCCACCGCATTCGGGGGCAACACCTGTTGGGCCTGGACCTACAACGATGTGGAAGTGACCTTCCAGCAGGCGGTGAAGGATTTGGCCACCCGGGCCGCCGGGGTTATCTCTATCGGCACCTGCGCTTCTTACGGCGGCATACCTGCGGCCAAACCCAATCCCACCAGAATCAGAAGCGTTAAAAACATTACCCGCAAGAATACCATCAATATAGCCGGGTGTCCGCCCCACCCCGACTGGATCGTCTATGTCGTCGCCCAGCTTCTCATAGGTAACCCCATTCCTCTGGACCGCTACGGCCGTCCCATGGCCATTTACGGCCAAACGGTTCACAGCGCCTGCCCTCGCCGGGACACCGATAGTTGCCTGTGGAATAAAGGCTGCCGCGGTCCGGGGGCCTACGCCAACTGTCCGGTCAACTTGTGGAACAACGGGGTCAACTGGTGCGTCAACGCCAACGCTCCCTGCTACGCCTGCACGGAGTCCACGTTCCCCGGCACTATTTCGCTCTACACGCCCATGTATAACCCCCACGGCGGCAAAGATCGCAACTGCGATCGCTGCCATGAAGACGAACGTGATGAGGATGGAGGCGGGGGCGGCGGCACCGGGCCTCACAGCGCCGCGTTTATTCAGGCCAACCAGGGAAATTGCAATAGCTGCCATTAACCTTGTCAATAAGGAGTTCGATATATGGCTACTATAACCGTCATCGATCCAGTCACCAGGCTGGAAGGCCATCTCAAGATAAAAGTGGCGGTGGACACTGTAAACGGAGTGCAGCAGGTGGTGGACGCCTGGGCCACCGGCACCCTGTTCCGGGGATTTGAAAGCATTTTGATCAACCGGCATCCCGCGGACGCGCAGCACATCACCCAGCGGATCTGCGGGGTCTGCCCCGTGTCCCACGGCCTGGCCGCAGTCATGGCTTTGGACCAGGCCTATGGCATTACGGCGCCGGCCAACGCCCGGATCATGCGCAACCTGGTGCTGGGCGCCAATATGGTGGATTCCCATATCCTCCATTTCTATCATCTGGCGTTGCCGGACTTTATCAACGGACCCGATATGCCGCCCTGGCAGCCCAGCTGGCAGGTGGACAAAGGGCGCTTCAGCGCCGGACAAACCTCCACCTTGGTGAGTCATTATGTCTCCGCCCTGGATATGCGGCGCAAGGCCCAGGAAATGGGGGCCATTTTCGGCGGGCGTTTGCCCCATCCCCCCACCTATATTCCCGGCGGGTTTACCACCAGACCCACCAGCGCCATGATTTCCCAATTCAAGACTTACTTGAGTGAGATCACGGCGTTCATTGAGAATACCTATATCCCCGACGCCTTACTCCTGGCCTCCTTATATGACGATTATAAAGGAGTGGGAGGAGGATATGGCAATCTATTGGCCTATGGGGTGTTTGACCTGGACGCGGCGGGGACTAACAAGCTGCTGCGCCGGGGCCGGACGATAAATGCCTCCCCCGACGTGCAGCCGGTGGATGTGAACGCCATCTCCGAACAGGTGAAATATTCCTGGTATAACGATCGCACGGACAACCTGAATCCTGCGGTGGGGGTGACCACTCCCCAATATCCGAAGAATTCCAGGTCGTTAATGAGACTGATGAAGGCCAACCCCCAGAATTTATCCCTCTTCGGGGCTTATTCCTGGATGAAGGCGCCCCGCTATGAGGGCCTGCCCTATGAGACTGGGGCACTGGCCCGCATGTGGGTCAACGGCGATTATAAGGCTGGGGTGTCGGTGATGGACCGTCATCTGGCCCGGGCTTATGAGACCCTGAAAGTGGCCGAGGCCCTCTTGGCCTGGGTGAATCAGATCAACGTCAACGGTTCGGTGGCCGTCAGCGGCAGAGTGCCCGAGACTGCCAGCGCCATCGGCCTCACCGAGGCCCCCCGGGGCGCGCTGGGCCACTGGCTCCAAATCACCGACGGCAAAATCTCCCGCTACCAGATCATCACCCCCACCTGCTGGAACGCCTCCCCCAGGGACGCCGCCGGGATCCGCGGCCCCATCGAACAGGCCCTCATCGGCACGCCGGTGCAAGATGTCAACCAACCCATCGAAGTGGTGCGGGTCATCCACTCCTTCGACCCCTGCCTGTCCTGCGCGGTGCACGTGATGCGGCCGGGGGAGGGGAAGAAGATCTTCACCCTGCATCACTCCCACGGGGTGGAAGAGAGCCACGACCACGAACATGGGCATGACCACGTCCACTAAAAAGCGGCCCCCCCGGATTCTCATTGCCGGGCTGGGGAACCTCCTGCTCCAGGACGACGGGGTGGGGGTCCACGCGGTGCGGGAATTGCAACAGGACCCTCCCCCCGGCGTCCTGGTGGCGGAAGTGGGCACCCAGGTGCTGGCCGCCCTCCACCTCCTGGAATGGGCCGACAGAATCCTGGCTCTGGACGCCATGCAGGCCGGCCAGGCTCCAGGAACCATCTATGCCTTTGGGGTGGACGACGTGGCCGAGCCGGAAATCCAGGCATCTCTCCATGAACTGGGCCTGCGGGCCGTCCTGAGGATGCTGCCGGAACCTACCCAGGTGGAGATTGCGGTCCTGGGGGTGGAGCCGGAGGTCATTGATTACGGGCTGGAGCTGTCTCCTCCAGTAGCCGGGGCATTGCCCCGGCTGACGGCCGCGGCCCGGGAGATGGTTCGGAGGTGGCAGGAAAAGTGAGATCAGGGGGAGGGAGCCAGGGGCCGGGGGCCCCTGGCTCCCCACCCCCAATCCCATAAAGTGAGCCGGGGAAGGCGGGCTTGGCCTGCCTTCCCCGGTTTTTTTCTCGGGAAGGGAGTTTGAAGGGAGTGGAGGCACGTGATCCTCGTCCTGAGGAGCCTCCAGCCCTTGACATTTTTTAAATGGTATGTATATATATTGTATAAATAAAGAGCTTTAGGAGCATCCCATGCCTGCCTTAAGAAAATGGGGCAATAGCCTGGCCCTCCGCATCCCGGCACATCTGGCTTACGGGGCGACGCCGCCTTTGCCAAAAGAGATCTATGAGTATTGCGAAGAACATCGCATCACCTTCTTCATCTGATTACCTGCCAACGACAATTTGGATAAGCTGGTGGCCCCTCACCTGAACCGACCGGTGGGCCGTCCACCCAAGAGTGGAATTCAAGTCAAGATAGTTAATCTCCACTATCAAGCAAAGAGTTGGAGCAAGCCTCGGCGGGTGGTGGCCAAGATCGAGTGGCACCGGGGTGAGCTTTTTCCCCGCATCGGCTTTGTGGCCACCAACTCCAGGCTGCCTGCCGGTAAGGTGATCAAGGTCTATAATGGCCGGGCCGAGATCGAAAACCGAATCAAAGAAGGGAAGAACACCCTGCGTTGGGACAAGACCATCTGCCAGCGGTTCGGGGCCAACCAGGCCCGACTGAAGATGGGGGTTCTGGCCTACAACCTCCTGCACATGATCCGGCAGTTCTATGTCTGGGGCGAAGAGGTGAAACGGTCCATCTATTGGCTGATCAAGCGCCTGATCAAAGTGGGGGCCAGGGTTTCTTACCACGCCCGGCGGTGGTATGTGCATATCGCCTCGGCTTTTCCCTTGGCTCACCATTATCGGGCGGTGCTGGCCTGGGGTTCTTAAACCTCAGCCCATAAGAATCTGAGAACCAAGGGAGTAGTATCTTCAAAATCTACAAAAAAGATTCAATTTGACGAAAACTTTTGCTATCTTGCGTACAAGAAGACGATTTGGTTACAAAAAGGGGAACTTCGGCGGGACCGACCCCCGCAGGGGAGGTTCCAAAACCAATTTTCAACCACGGTGGTCAAGACTGCCGCATAATCCCGGTTTAAACAAAATATAGCTAACGTTATGAAGATAAGCAATTTGGCTACAAAAGGGGAGCCTTATTGAGGTTAAACTCGGTGAAAATGCTGTAAAACCACTTCTTGGTCAGCAGCGGCCCAAGTTGCCACATTATCGCATTTAACAAGGAGGAAATATGAAAATTTTTAAACGCATGGTTTTTCTCCTCTGTCTCGTGCTGGCCCTCTCCTTACTCGTCGAGGCCCAGGCTCTGGCGCAAATTATTAGGGAAAATGACGGCACCACTCTTAAACAGATCATCATCTTCGGGCGCCACAACATACGCTCACCTACTAATTCCCCGGAAGAATTGGCTAAGTATGCAGTCGATCCTTACCCCGAGTTTGAGGTCCCGCCGGGTTGTTTGACCCCGAACGGCAAGCAGGCGGCAAGACTCCTGGGGGCCTATTTCCGTCAATACCTGCTAGCCCAGGGACTTCTCACGGGCGACGAGCAACAAGATTTATCGCATTCGCATTTCCGTTCCAAGTCCAAGGAGCGCTCCTGGGAGACGGCTAAAGCATTCGGGAGCGGCTTGATCACGAACGTGGATGCCCCCGTGCACTCATATAAGATCGGCGAGCCCGACCCGGTTTTCGATCCCATAGCCGCAGGCGTGGCGCAGGTGGACGCCAAGTCGCCGCCCAGCAGGTCCAGGCACTATATAACAGCGGCGCCGCGTTGGCATCCGCTTACAGCGGCGAGTATTCTCTTATGAGCAGCGTGCTCTTTAACAATGGCCCTGTGCCCCCAGGCAAAGTTGACCCCACCACTATACCAATTACCCTTACGGCCAATACTAAATTAAAAACCGGCTCGGTCATTAATGTAGGCGGCCTGAAGGAAGTCAAAGGTTGCGCCGATCCGTTCACAATGCAATACGCCGACAACTTTCCCATGTGGGATGTGGCCTGGGGGCGGCTCACGCCGAATCAAATCTCTCAACTTAACAGACTTGTGATCCTTAATGAATATATCCAAACGCGTACGCCCTATCTCAAGAAGGTGCAGAGTTCCAACGCCGCCTCACACATACTCCGCACCATGCTGCAAGCCATAAAAGGCGTCAAATTTTTCGGAGCATTTGGAAACGCCAAATCGCGGATGGTGGTGGTGATCAGCACTGATACCTGCGTGTCAGGATTGGCTGGACTTCTTAACGTGAACTGGCAGTTGCCCGGATACCAACAGGATTATTGTGCTCTCGGCGGCGCCCTCGTTTTCGAACTGCGACAAAAAAGGAACAGTTACCTCGTCCGCGTGTACTACACCGCACAGACCATCGACCAACTCCGTAATCTGACGCCTCTCTCCATAAGTAACCCACCGGCAACCATCCAGATCCTGGTTCCGGACGGCAGCAAATCGGACACTAACCTGGATATTGACTTCCACGTTTTTAATAGACTTCTGACAAAGGCAATAGGGCGGGAATACGTCCCCAGGAAAGAGATCCCGCCCGACGTGTTGACCGGAGTCATTTGCAAAGAAGAGACCGAAGATCCCTGGGAGGAGTAGGGAAGCAGCTTGATTTCGGGACCGGCTGGAAAGGAAACGGATTGACAATGGGAACGACCGGTCCCGGTTGGGCCAGCCGCAGTGGTTGACAATTTTATCGAAACAGTTCCCTCCGGCCAAGGCGGAGAAAATGATTTTCGTGGAGGCAGCCCGGATGGCCGCAATCTTCCATGATTGGGCAAGGGCCTTTCAGTCATTCCGGTGCGGATGTGATAATAAGATCGGTTCATATTTTTATGAAATATTTCACCGAAAATCCAATTTCTCAAAGGCTGATCGATTATTCTTTTTCCTGGCCCCGGTTTCTCCATGAAGTCCGCGGCTTTTACAAGGAAATTTTGGTTCCTTACCCAGAACCCATTTTCTTTTACATCTTGGCTTTCACGATAAAGATCTTTAGCTATGGTATGAACAATGTAACAAGCAAATTCGCGATTATCAGGATTATAGAAGTAAATATTTGAATCTGGAAACACTAAATCGCTAATATATCTAAAGCATCACTGGGGCGGCATCGATACCCCCTTATTTCTCGAGGAAATTGGATAAGAACGCAATGTTCTCGTCCATATTGGAATTTTTTAATTTATAATAAAATTTTCATATAATTTGCGTATAAAGAGGTTTTGGCGGGAAAATATAATCCTTAAGGAAAATATTTCTTGGGAGGTCATTTGGTGTTTATCTGAAAAGATTATTTATGCCTGAAATCTGCCGCTGTTATGGGATTATAATCTACATGCATTACAATGACCCTGATCCTCCTCATTTCCATGCAAAGTACGAGAACCAAGAGGTGATCGTTGAGATACAAACAGGGATGGTCAAAGGTAAAATCATATGACAAAAAGAGCATTAAGTATGCTTTTCGAATGGTATGATATCTACAAGGGGGAACTCATGGAAAATTGGGGGTTGGCTAGAGACCGCAAACCGCTCCAGAAGATCACGCCTTTGCCATAGGAGATTATTATGTTTTTGCAAGTAACGGATGCTACCTATCTCAAAGATTTCCGGTTAAGACTTCGGTTCAATGATGGAACTGAAAAAGATGCAGACTTACGGAATGAGCTTTACGGGGAGATATTTAAGCCCCTTTTAAATATTGAATTGTTTAAGCAAGCGGTGGTAAATCCCAATACGGGAACCATTGAATGGCCTAATGGGGCTGACTTTGCCCCTGAGTTTCTCTATAAGATCGGCAAGGAAGTGAAAAAGATTGCTTAGAGATGGCATAAGCGTATCAACGACTACGACAATAAATCGGGCTCCTGATAAAAGCTCTGTTCTTGGAATCATTGTCTGGTTTGCAAATACCCCAAAACAACTTGCTTCATCGCAATGCCCGCCTTACTCATGACGATAGTCAGTGGATTCCTGAAAAATGAGAGACAAACGGGCTGCACACCACAAGCACTCAGTTAATCCCTTATTTCAATTACTTCAACAAATCCTCGGCAACAATTCCCCCATAGGCGGGTCCAGGATGCGGGCGGTGCCGATGACGGTGCGCACCGTGACCCGGCCCGGCAGGCCGGAGCCCACTTCCCCGATGATCCGGGCTTCCCGCCCGTAAGGGCTTTGCTGCGCCAGGGCCAGGGCCTTAAGCGCGTCTTGGGGGGCCACGAAAATGAGCATCTTGCCTTCGTTGGCCACTTGAAAAGCATCCAGGCCCAGGGCTTCGCAGACCGCGGCCACCGCGGGCTTCACCGGCACCTGGTCTTCCTGGATTTCCATGGACACCCTGGACTGCCGGGCGATTTCGTTCAAAGCCGCGGCCACCCCTCCCCGGGTGGGGTCCCGCATGGCGTGGACATCCACGCCGGCCTGGAGCAGATTAATCACCAATTCCGTTAGCGGAGCCGCGTCGCTTTCCATGGACGCGCCTTCCAGGAGCTTTTCCCGGGCCAGCATCACCGCGGCCCCGTGGTCGCCCACGGAGCCGGTGAGGAGGATGGCGTCGCCGGGGCGGACCGCGGCGCCGGAGACGCCTTCCTTAAGGACCAACCCCAGCCCCGCGGTGGTGATGAACACCTTGTCCGCGGCGCCTTTGGGCACCACCTTGGTGTCGCCGGTGACGATGGCTACCCCGGCTTCCCGGGCCGTCTCCTCCATGGATGCGGCGATGCGGGATAGCACTTCGATTTCCAAGCCCTCTTCGATAATAAAAGAGGCGGACAAGACCAGGGGCCGGGCCGCGGCGGTGAGGAGGTCGTTAACCGTGCCCGCCACCGCCAGGCGGCCGATGTCGCCGCCGGGGAAAAACAAGGGGTCCACCACGAAGGAGTCGGTGGTGAAGGCCAGGCGGTGGGCGCCCAACTCCAGGGTGGCGCTGTCATCGCCGGCATAGTCCGGGGGGCCGTAGCAGTTCAGAAAGACTCGTTCAATGAGGGTGGCCATTTCCTTGCCGCCAGCGCCGTGACTCAGTAAGACCCTGTTTTCTGTTTTCTGTTTTCTGTTTTCGGTATTATTCATGAGAACCCTGTCTTCGGTCTCCGGTCTCCGGTCTGAATAAAACTATCTTTCATATCTATAAACCGCGGCGCAGGCCCCTTCGCCGGAAACCATGCACGGCCCCAGGGGATGGGAGGGGTTGCAGGCTTTATCGAACAAGGGACACTGTTTAGGGGGCAGCACCCCCCGCAATACTTCCCCGCAGCGGCAGGCGGAGGGCGGCGGGGGCGGCACCTGGGCCAGGATGGGGGCGAAGCGGGTCCGAGCGTCGAAATGGCGATAACGGTCCCGGATTCGGACGCCGCTGCCGGGAATCACCCCCAACCCCCGCCATAGGGCGTCGTCCGGTTCAAATACTTCCTCCAGCAACGCCATGGCCTGGGGATTGGCCTGGACCTGCACCGCCCGGGGATAGACGTTGTCCACTCGGGGCCGGCCTTCAACAAGTTGCCGGAGGATGGCCTCCACCCCCAGGAGGATGTCCAAAGGCTCAAAGCCGGTGACCGCGCCGGGGACGCCGAAATCCCGGGGAATAAACTCGTAAGCCTCGGAGCCGATGATAGTGGTGACGTGGCCGGGGAGCAGCAATCCGGAAACCTTAATTTCGCCGCTGTCCAGCAGCGCCCGCAGGGCCGCGGGCATGGTCTTGTGGACGCAAAACAAAGTGAAGTTATCCAAACCGGACGCGCCCGCACTCTTAAGGGCCAGGGCGGTGGTGGGCATGGTGGTCTCGAAGCCCACGCCGAAGAAAACTACCTGCTTGTCCGGCTCCCGGCGGGCCAAATCCACCGCGTCCAGGGGGGCGTAAACGAAGCGCACGTCCGCGCCCTGGGCGCGCTGCTTTTCCAATGAGGTGTGGGTGCCGGGAACCCGGAGCATATCGCCGAAGGACGCCAGCACGGTGTGGGGCTGGTCTCCCAGGGCCAGGAACTTGTCCAGGTCGTATTGGTCGGTGACGCACACCGGGCATCCGGGCCCGGAGATGAGCTTCACCGGCTCGGGCAGGAGGGATTTCAGGCCGAAGCGGGCGGCGCTCATGGTGTGGGTGCCGCACACCTCCATGATCACCGCGGGCGCGGCCAGCTCCCGGAGGCGCCGGACCACGGCCTGAACCAAATCTTTGCGGCGGAACTCGTCAATAAATTTCATCGGCCAGGCTCCGCAACAGGGAAAGGGTTTCTTCAGCCGAGGCCGCGTTCACCTTGGCGATGGCCAATCCGGCGTGAATGAGGACATAGTCCCCCAGGACCGCGTCGGGCAGCAAGTCCAGGCGCACCTGGCGGGTAACGCCGTCCACTTCGGCCACGGCCTGGACGCCGTCGATTTGAATAATTTTCATGGGTATGGCTAGGCACATATCAGAATACCTTTTGATGCAGTAAATAAAAGTGTGGGGTTAAAAGGGGAAAAGGTTAAAAGGTTAAAAAAATCATTATCTTTTCCCCTCTTCCCCTTTTAACCTTTTAACCTTTTAACCCTTCTCCAACCGCGCTGCGGCCACTGCGGCCTGGCCCAGGGAAATGCCGCCGTCGTTGGGCGGCGTCCGGGTGTGGGTCAAGATTTCAAAACCCTGCTCGCTTAAAAGATCATACAACCGGGTCAATAATAAGGCGTTTTGAAAAACCCCTCCGGACAAGGCCACGGTTTCCAGGCCGGTGCGGTCCTTGATGGCGGCGCAAGCCTGGGCCAGGAGCCGGGCCAGGGAGTTATGGAAGCGGGCCGCGGCCCGCGGCGGCGCGGCGCCGGACAGATAATCCCCCACGGTTTCCTTAAACAGGGCCACAGTGTCCAGGACTAGCAGGCTACCGTCGGCATGGAGCGGCGCCGGATACCAGCCCTCTTCGCCTTCTGCCGCAGCCATTTCCAACTCCAGGGCCGGCTGGCCTTCATAGGTGCGGGTGCGGCAAATCCCCAAAGCCGCGGCCACCGCATCGAACAGCCGCCCGGTGCTGGAGGTGAGGGGCGAGTTCAGCCCGGTGGCCAGTTGATGTGTCAGGATACGGCCTTCCAGGGGGTCAAAAATCAGACCCAACTCCCGGGCCTTTTGAGCAAACTCTTTCCCCCAGGCGGCGTGAAGATAGGCCACGGCCATGCGCCGGGGGTCCCGCACCGCGGCTTCGCCCCCGGGCAGCGGAATCTGGGCCAGGCGGCCCTGCCGTTGATAATCGGCCAGATCGGCAATGAGAAGTTCTCCGCCCCAGATAGTGCCGTCGGGGCCGTAGCCGGTGCCGTCCAGGGCCAGACCCAGGCACGGCCCCCGGCGGCCGTGTTCCGCCAGGCAGGCGGCGATGTGGGCGTGGTGGTGCTGGACCCCGATGAGCTTCACCCCTTCCTGGGCCAGGGCATAGCGGGTGCTGAAATACTGGGGGTGGAGGTCGTAGGCAATAACCCTGGGGTCTTTGCGGCTCAGGTCTTTGAAATGGGCGATGGCCAGCTGAAAGTAATCAAAGGTCTCCACCGTATCCAGGTCGCCCAGGTGCTGGCTGAGCAGGGCGGTCCCCTTCCAGGCCAGGCAGAAGGTGTTTTTCTGCTCCCCGCCCACCGCCAGGATGGGTTCGGAATCCACCGGGAGAGAGACGGTTTGGGGGACAAAGCCTCGCGCCCGGCGGAGGGGAATGGTAAAACGGCCGGCCCCGGGGCGCACCACCGAGTCGTCGCAGGGGACCTGGATGTCCCGGTTGTGCATAAGAAAAGCGTCCGCCAGGGACCGGAGCCGGGTGCGCGCTTCATCGTTGGTGAAGACCAACGGCTCTTCACTGAGGTTGCCGCTGGTCATCACCAGGGCCGCCGGGGCATGGGAAAAGAGCAGCAGGTGCAACGGAGTATAAGGCAGCATCAGGCCCAGGTATTTATTGTTTGGAGCCACCTGGGGGGCGATATCGCAGTGGTCCCGCTTCCGGGCCAGGACAACGGGACGTTCCGGAGAAAGGAGGAGATGGGCGGTGAGGTCGTCCAGGTGGCAGAGGCGCTCCGCTTCGTTAAGGTCCGGCACCATCACCGCGAAGGGTTTGGCCACCCGGCCTTTGCGCTCCCTTAAGTTCGCCACCGCCTCGTGATGGCGGGCGTCGCAGGCCAGGTGAAAGCCGCCCAGGCCCTTAATGGCCACGATTTTACCGACCCGGAGGAGTTTTCCGGCGGCTTCCAAAACATCGCTTTCCAGGACCCGGCCCCCTTCCTCCAGCCATAGGTGGGGACCGCAAACCGGACAGGCGGTAGGCTCCGCATGGAAGCGGCGGTCCTCGGGGTTTTGATACTCCTCCCGGCACCGGGGGCACATGGCGAAGGCCGCCATGGTGGTGTGGGGCCGGTCATAGGGGACGCTCCGGATGATGGTGAAGCGGGGGCCGCAGTTGGTGCAGTTGGTGAAGGGATAGCCATAGCGTTGGTCCGCGGGATCCATGACTTCCCGGAAGCAGTCGGCGCAGGTGGACACGTCCGCGGGAATGAGGGCCTCGGTTCCGGGAAGTCGGCGGCTTTCCAGGATGGCAAAGCCTTCCCGGCCCTGGGGTTCGGCCTCCTCCACCACCAGGGAATCAATGCGGGCCAGGGCCGGAGCCTGGGAGGCGATTCGGCGGACGAAGCTGTCCAGGGACGCGGGCCGGCCTTCCACCACGATTTCCACGCAACGGGAAGTGTTACACACCCAGCCGGCCAGATGGTGCTCCCGGGCCAGGCGGTACACGAAGGGCCGGAACCCCACGCCCTGGACCACTCCGGAGACCTGGAGCTTTTTCCCGGAAAGTTTTTCAGGAGGCATCTATAGAAAGTTTAATATATGATTTTTGTTTATACAAAAAATAATATATCCAATTGTATTAGGCTGCTTTTATATTATTATGAGACTCTGGCAAATATGGTTTTTGTCATCCTGAACGAAGTGAAGGATCTCCAAATACAAGATTCTTCGCGGCGCTCAGAATGACAATTCCCGCCAATGGGGAATTTTGCAAGAGCCTCATGAGAAAGATTTTTTCTCAAAAAAATTGAGCCCCAGGTTTATTGTAGAAACCTTCATATCCTGCTAAAATTATTTCCACATATTTGCCAGGAATTTCAATATCCATATTTGATGGATTCGTAAAAAGTCGCTTATTGTTAATTATCTGAAATAATTTAAGATTATGGTATTTTTTTCTTGTCGGGCGTCGCTTTTTATGGCATAATTCGGTGAAAAATCAACGGGTTAATGGCAAAAAGATGATTCGTACACGCGATCCCCGACAAGCCTCATTAATTGATCCCTGGGGGGATTTAGGTCCTAAGCGCCGCCAGTTGTTGGAGAACTCCTGGGCCGGGTTGTTCCGCCAAGAAATCCTCTCGGAGCTGCCGGTCGAGCAACTGGCCCCCCGGTTCCGGGTGGATTTTG
>Ga0194125_10004861_pt1 | contig 20764 bp, 15 predicted proteins | sample TA2KigC250mmetaG_FD_148626 | JGI IMG/M metagenome (GOLD analysis project Ga0194125, IMG submission 148626) | Freshwater microbial communities from Lake Tanganyika, Tanzania - TA2015034 Kigoma Deep Cast 250m | ecosystem: Environmental > Aquatic > Freshwater > Lake | place: Tanzania: Lake...
TCCTGGCACACTGGCTACTCAAACTCGAGGTAACGGAACTGACGAAGGGATCAACAGAAGCCGATTGTGATGCTGGATTAATCTCTCTGCTCTCCATCTCCCTCCGGAACATGCTGTCCATCGCCATCTCCGTTGTCCATAACATCTTTATCCACTTCTTCCGTCTGGACTGGCGCTACCTGCTGTTCCTGTATCTAAGCTTCTCGATCGGTAATTACATCAACCTCAGTCCGGCTGATATCAAGCATCTCGCTCCCGGTTTTCTTACTTTGATCCTGTGTTTGTTCATCTTCAATCTGGCAACGGTCTGGATGGGAGGATTCACTACCGGTTGGCTGCAACAGAACCAGATCTACTTCGCTATGTTTCATGCCATCCTGCTGATGGTGATGGCTTTGTGCACGTGCTTCCTGTTGGTCACTGCCCTACTAAACAAGCTCTTTGGCAGGTGAACCGGCTCATAATTGGGATGTTCTCAGCAGATTTTGATTGACGAAAGAGGGCATCTTATTTAAACTTGTCCAAAAGCATAAGTACAGGAGCAGGAAATGAAGAAGTATCTGAAAACGCACCCCGATAGGTGCATCGGGTGTCATGCCTGTGAGAGCGCATGCTCCACACTCTATTTCAAAGAAGACAATGCTGCCAAGTCATGTATTCGGATCACGGAAGCGGGTGCCGGTTTTGACATGAGCGTCTGCAATCAGTGCCAAGCATGCGTTGCTGCCTGTCCCACCCAAGCGCTCACCGTCAATCACCAGGGAGTGGTAATGCTGAACAAGTCCTTGTGTATCAATTGCCTGATGTGCGTGGCTGCCTGTCCCACCAATTCCATGCAACACTACAAGGACGGGCTGTATCCCTTCAAGTGTATTGCCTGTGGCGTTTGCACCAAGTCCTGTCCAGTCGAAGCCATCGTCATCGTCCAGGAATAAGGAGAAGACATGAACAAGATAGAACGTAAACTGCTTGCTGAATACAGATATGAATTGCGTCCCGTCGTCAAGGGATACAACCGCCGCACTCTTTATATTGACCTGGGAACCAAGAGCATCAAGGAAAAGCCCGTCAGTGATTTGATGATCGACAAATTTGTCGGTGGTAAGGGCTTTGACCTGTATCTGATGTGGCACGGCGTGAAGGATAATACGAAGTGGAACGATCCCGAGAACGAGATCTGCATCTCCTTTGGTCCTCTTTGTGGCAACACCAATTATCCTGGTTCCGGTAAATCGATCGTGACCACCATCTCTCCGCTCACCGGCATTCCGGTTGATTGCAACGTGGGCGGTCACTTTGGACCCTATGCCAAGTTTTCCGGCTTTGACGCCATCGAATTGCAAGGTAAGGCAGATGAAGAGATCATTGTCTGTATCGATGGAGACGAGGGAATCATCCGTATCATGACCGCCCCGGACGAAGAGATCAACAGCCATATCCTGGCGGAACGTTTGATCGAGGAGTTTGCCGACAACTCCGAGAAACATCAGTTCGTCTCAGTGGTTTCCGCCGGACGTGGTGCCGATCACTGTGGTATCAGTTGCCTCAATTTCTCCTTCTGGGACAAGCGTCGCAAGGTAGCACGGCTCAAGCAGGCAGGTCGTGGTGGCACCGGACGCGTCTTTCGTGACAAGAAGATCAAAGCGCTTGTGGTCAAATACTCCGGACTCAAAGGCGACACCAATAATCCCGTCGATCTCGACACCTTGCGGGAGACTGGATTGAAGCTGCACCGCGAAATCGAGAAGGGCGATGCTCATCAATGCCATATGCGGGAATGCGGAACCGCTCATTTGATGGAGATCATGAACGATTATGACCTGCTGCCGATCCGTAATTTCAAATATGGCCAGATGCCGGAGGCGATCGGTCTGGCATCCTGGGAATTCAAGAAACTCTTTACGCAAAACATGCCCGACGGCTGTTGGTATGGCTGTTCCTTGTCATGCTGCAAGGCCGTGGACGATTTTATCCCCCGCTCCGGTCCCTACACAGGTCAGAAGGTCTGCGTGGACGGTCCGGAATACGAGACCGCTGCCGGGTGTGGTTCCAATCTCTGCATCTGGGATCCCAGGGACGTCGTCGAACTCAATTTCTACTGCGACACCTACGGGATAGACACCATCTCCTTCGGCACCAGCGTGGCGTTTGTCATGGAGTGTTATGAGAATGGCATCCTGGACAAGGACAAGACCGGCGGGCTGGATCTCACTTGGGGCAATGCCGATGCCGCCTTTGAGATTTTGCATCAAATGGCACGTGGCGAGGGCTTTGGCGTGATCGTAGGCAAAGGTGTCCGCAAAATGAAAGAAATCTTTACCCGGGAATATGGCGCTGATCCCAATTTCCTGCATGACATCGGTATGGAAGCCAAGGGTCTGGAATATTCGCAGTACATGAGCAAGGAATCTCTCGCCCAGCAAGGTGGATACACGCTTGCGCTCAAGGGACCGCAGCATGATGAGGCATGGCTGATCTTTATGGATATGGTCAATAATCACATCCCCACCTTTGAGGACAAAGCCGAAGCCCTGCACTACTTTCCGATGTTCCGCACCTGGTTTGGATTGCAGGGTCTATGCAAACTACCCTGGAACGACATTGAACCCGAGGATAATGCCCAAACCGATGAGCCCGCCAAAGTTCCGGAGCATGTCCAGAACTACGTCCAGATCTATCGTGCCATCACCGGCAAGGAGCTGGATAAATACGAACTTATCCGTCAGTCGGAACGGGTCTATAACTTCCAGAAGGTCTTCTGCCTGCGCATGGGCAAGGGACGCCGCATCGATGACATACCACCATATCGTGCCGTTGGACCTGTTACTGAAGAGGAATACATCTCCCGGGCGGAGCGTTATGATAAACAACTGAAAGAAAAGATCGGTATCGATCCCGGAGGCAGGAGTATCGACGAAAAGATGACGATCCTGCGCGCCTATCGTGAAGACCAGTATCAGCAATTGATCGATGCCGTTTACAAACGCAAGGGCTGGACTCCCGAAGGTGTTCCTACTATCGAACATCTGCAAAGCATCGGGATGGATCTGCCGGAAGTGATTGAAGTGATCAAGAAATCCCTCTGATAAAACCATAATCAGTTAAGAAATAGGCAATTAAGCCACCCTGACTGACCGGTCCGGGTGGCTTTATGCTTTATAAAGGAGATATCAAATGAAACGAACCCTGATCATCATGATCGCCTTGATCTCACTGCTTGCCATCGGCTGCCGTAACAAACAGGAGATCTTACGCTTTGGCGTCATCAAACCCTCAATTGACCATCTGCCATACACTTGGGCAATGGAAAAGGGCTTGATCGATAACACGAAATATGAGACCGTTTTCTTCACCAGCGGCTGGGAAGTCCAGGAAGCGCTGACGGCTGGAAGGATCGATGCTGCCATCATGCCCTTTACCTTTGTCTGGAATGCCGTTGCCAAGGGCTATCCGGTCAAGACCATATCTTTCTTTGAGCGCGAGTCCGATGGCATCCTGGCACAGTCACATATCCGTAAACCCCAAGACCTCGAGGGCAAGAAGGTCGGCATCCTCCGCGCCTCCACGTTGGATGTACTCTGGCAGGATTATGCCGAAAAGGAGGGAATCTCTGCCCAACCGGTCTATTTCCGTACCCCCACGGAAGCGGTGGCGGCATTGCAAAACCGGGATGTGGACGCTATCGTCATCTATGTGCCGATCATCAATAAACTGACAGAGAACAAGGTCGCTGAAGGAAAGCGTCCCAACGATATGTTTCATGTGCTTCATTGGTTCGGCGATCGCTATCCTGCTCATCCCTGTTGCGACCTTGTAGTCAATACCCAGCAGATTGGTCAGGATAAGAAGAAACCCCTGCTTGCGCTATATCAGATTCTGGCAGAAGCGATTGATGCCATGGGCGACGATCAGGATTCAGTCCGTCAATTTGTCCGTCAGTATTATGGATTGACCGCAGCCGCAGCCGATGCCGCTCTGGAGCACACCGTTTTTCGCATGGGTCTGGAGGAAAGCGGAAAACTCCTTCAGCACGAGATGGCTGTTTTCTCCTGTCAGAGCGGATATCTGGATCAGATACCGTCTTTTGCTGATGTGTACTGGGATATCGGCAATCGATGAACGTTATTTTATCAGACATTATCATCACCCTCGGCAGAGTAACGCTTTGGACAATAGCGAGCTGGCTCGGTGGTATGCTCGTCGGATTCCTCTGTTACCGCAGTAAAACCCTGGATATGATGGTTTTACCCCTGGTCAATTTTATTCGTCACATCTCGCCTTTTTGCTGGCTGCCCCTGATCATTCTCATCGCCGGCATCGGAGAGATCTCCGTCGGGATCACGTTACTGATCTCCATGGCATTTCATTGTGTGATCATCACCATCGAAATGCTGCGAGCCATTCCCAAAGAGATCATTGAACAGGCACGTCTGGATGGAACCAGCGGCTGGACAATGCTCCGCTACATCGAACTGCCGGTCAGCAAAACCGGGATCATCGATATCTTTCGTGTCCTTTGGGGAGTGGGTTGGAGCGCCGTCATCGCCGCTGAAATGCTGGGTGTGAGCAGTGGGATGGGATATCGTTTGCTGGATTTCCGCTACCTCCTCCGTTATCGTGAAATGCTGTTATACATCATCATCATCGGCTCTATCGGTGTGGGTACCGATCATTTCTTGCGCTATCTCAAGCGCATCCTGCCAGGGCAAATTCTGGTTACAAATCGCTGATGATCAACCTGTGAGATCCCTTTTGGCGATGACAATGCCAATTACATCCGGATCTATGGCGGTCACAATCAGTGCGTATCACACTCATTGACAATGCCTTATAGCGCATGATAGCCGCTGGATGGGATTATCTGCTTCGGTGTTGACCTGATACTTCCCTTTGATTTTGTTTCGTGTTCGCCTCGAGATCGCCTCGAGACTCGAAGCGATCTCGAGGCGAAGGTGAGGTAAAAGCGATGCAAAGAACCCGGAAACTTGCAGGCGAAGAAAGCCCGCGGTCTGGGATCAGGATGCTGTTCAGTCGGTCGGATAACGGCATAATGATGGTGCCGGATACGGTGATTGTGCGTTTATAAACGGAAATGCAAACCATCCTACAGGTCGGAGTTGCCTGTCGAAGTCTGAACACGAACTCAGTTCGACTGTGGCAAAAGCGTCGCTTGTCCGTTATCCAAATTTATTGTGTCCGACCGGCTTAGCCGGTGTCGTGTACCGGTCCTGGACTGAGCTCCGGATCGCAGGGACGAAAAAAACCTGTCAGATCGGAGAGATCGGACAGGGGGGGGGCAAATTGAGTTATGTATGGGTAGTGTTTATTACTTATCTTCGTCAGATCCGCAGCAGGAATTCTCCTGATCACAGCAGGGCGTATCGGTCTCTATGGATTTCTCGACGATCTCGATCTCCACGGCACCTTTGACGATTTCGGGATAGAAGTCGTCGATATATTCTCTGACCGTGGTTTCGATATCAGAGTTTTTCTCGATGATCTCTTTGGAGAAGGCGACCTTAACTTTCATGTTACCCATTGCTTGACGGATGTTGACCGCGGGTTTTTCTCCATAAACATTATTCAGAAATTCGGGCAGGGACTTGGCGAGTTTGGCAGTTCCCTGGATCTTTTTGTAGACCTTGTAGCCAAAGTAAGCGGTAAGGGCAGTTCCACCCAGAATGAACACGGTTTTAAAAAACTTTTTCATGATTCTCTCCTCTATTTAGCCGTTATTTGTAAATCGATTTGATCCGTCCCCAGGAGCGGTTCTGATTGAAGGTGGGGAGCATGGTCACAGCGTCGTTCTGGTGACGGGGATTGATCGAGTATTCGCCCATGCTATAGATGACCACGCCTGTGATCACGCTGAACAGATCGCCGGACTTGGGGCTGAGATAGGATGATCTGTCGGTGAACCGGTTGGCATTGACAAAGCACTGTCCGGTTCCATCAGTCACGCCAAATCTGCCCCGGCTTCCCAAGATCTGGGTGCAGGTGACATTGAGCACTCTTACCAACACACCTTCGTAAGCCTCGGCTTCATCGGCACGCATAAGCTGACCGGTAGTTACATTGACCGGAACCGGTAACTGGCGATTGCGGTCGGTGATGTTCAGTTGGGTCAGATCCTGAATGCAGGTCATGCCAAAGATCTCGGAAACGGTGCCGCGGATCTGGACTTTATCGCCGATATTGACGTGGTTGTTACGGTCGAGAACGAGGATGCCACGCCAGGGTCCGCTGACGGATTCGCTGATACAGAATCCCTCATTCCGGTAATTGGAGGCGGTAACGATCCCTTCAACGCTGACGGTCTTACCAATGTAGGTGGATGGATAGCTGTTATCCACCCCGGGATTACCCGGGCGTTGAATGTCGTATATGCTTAGACCCCATGCACTTGCAATTAGTGCAAGGAGCACTGTAATGATCGAACTTTTCATAATAGTATCCTCACGAAACTTCACTTATCCGGTACCAGTGGGTTGTCAAGAAAAATATCATGTTTTTTCAGCTATTGGTTTTGATTGTAACGAATGACGATTCTGGTGCGCTTTACCTGATCTTCCATCCATCGATCAAACCAAGCCGGGTCGAGGTTGTCGATAAAGAGCTGTCGTACCAGTTGCTGGCTGACCGGTTCCGCATTGAGGAGGCGGGTCTTTTTAATGACCGGGATGACGAATAGCGAACCGAATTGATAGGGTTCGATGCGTGACTTGCTGTAATGATCCCGGATCACGTGGTAAAAGAGGTCCCGAGCCGGCAGTTCCATCAACTGGAGATCGATATTGGCATCTGGGGTGGAGATGATCCTCACCTTGATGCCGGTGGGATAAGCGCTGTTATCGTTGCGCCAGGCATCCAGCCATCTGCCAGCCATTTGTCGGGCGATATCATTACGGCGTTTTTCCACCAATTCACGGGAGATTTGGTGGCGAACTTGACTCATTGGCTGGAACTGGCGGGATTGATTTTCGCGCAATCCGATAATCAGCCAGCTCTGCAGGATGGGGGAATAGATGGGTTCAAGCAATTGTCCTGTCTGCACACTCTCCAGTTCTTCCCGAACCTTGTTTATGACCGCCATATCCTTGATCCAGAGGGAATCTCTGCTGATTGGTCCAGTGAGGTGATAATCCCAGCCATATTCACCGGCTGCGGCGGACAATCCAAAGCGCTGGGTGAGTTCCTCGATGCGGCGGACATCCCGCGTTTCAATGTCATGGATGGTCTGTGTGCCGGGGTGGGGATCAATCACAATCTCAAGGAGTTTGAAGAAGGATTTGGTCCTGTCTTCTACTTGGTAAATGATCCAACCGCCCTCATGCTCCATGGGATGGGTGAATCCATTCAATGGAGTGGCGTTGAGCTGCTTCTCTATATCAAGCTCCAGATCACTGACGCGGACAAATCCGATGTCACCACCCGAGGTGGCAGATGGAGCAGTGGAATATTGCCGGGCAAGGGCAGCAAAATCCTCGCCATCCTGAAGTTTACCATAAACCTCAGCGATCGATCTCTCTGCCTGATCAAGGTCATCCTGCGCCGTCTGAACCGGGATCAGCACATATTCGAGCACGAAATATGGTGCCTGAGAATAATTGATCAGATTGGTCTGGTAATATGCCTCGATATCGGAGTCACTGACCATGATCTCATATTCACGGGGATTGAACACCACCCAATCCACATCAGCCCGGGTTCGGACGATCTTTTCGATCAACTGCTGTGCCGTTTTGGTCATTAGCACCGTATCGATCAGTTTTTGTTTCAGCTTTTGAACGGGGATGTAATACTCATAATACTGTTTTTTAACCGGGGTGAGATCGACCGGAGTGCCAATATTGAGGGCTTGAAGATACAAGTCCTGGTTAAAATTGCCATTGCTCTGAAATAGCGGGGATGTCCTGATATAGGGTGGAACGGATAAGGTGAGTGTGTCCAGCACTTCCTGTTCGGTCACTCGAATGCGATACTTGTCAAAGTGATTGTGCAGGATCACATGGATGGTGATGTTGCGCCAGGTGAGACGTTCCAGTTCCTTTTTTTCCTCATTATCAGGACGCCGGCCATTTTCAAACATGAAGTTTTCAAAATGTCCCCGGTATGCGCCCATGAATTCCGGTAAAGTGATGTCACGGTTGTCCACCTTGCCGGCCAGATTACGGTTGGGAACAGCGCAAGCGGTGAGCAGAGCTACTGCGATCAGGCAAAGAATGGTAGTTTTCATGGTAGTTCCATTGTTTTGTGTTGTAATTCCAGGAGTTTCTGCCAAGCCTCGATGGGGGTCATAGTGTCAAGTTCGAGGTCACGGATCATGTTGATAATAATGTCTTTATTGTCTGTTTTATCAAGTAATACTTCAAAGATCTCGGTTTGGGGGGATTGACGGTTCAGGCGTTTCTTGATCTGGGCTGTGAGTCCCTGCGGGCTGATTTCGTGCGCTTCAAGGTTGTGCAGGATCTCTTTGGCGCGTTTGATGACCCGGGGCGGTATTCCAGCCAGGCGGGCAACCTGGATCCCATAGCTTTGGTCGGCGCCACCGCGTTCGATCTTGCGCAGGAAGATCATCTCATCATTGTATTCCCGGACGGCGACATTGTAGTTGTTGATATCAGGATAGATATTCTCCAGTTCAGTAAGTTCGTGATAATGAGTGGCAAAGAGGGTAAGGGTTCGCTTGTATTTCTGAATATATTCAATGATCGCCCATGCCAGGCTCAAGCCGTCAAAGGTGGATGTGCCTCTGCCGATCTCGTCCAGGAGGATCAATGAGGAAGTGGTGGCGTTATGCAGGATATTGGCGGTCTCGATCATCTCGACCAGGAAGGTGCTTTGCCCAAAGGCGAGATTATCGGAAGCTCCCACCCGGGTGAAGACGCGGTCAAATAATGGCAAGCAGAGCTGTTTAGCCGGGACGAAGGAACCCATCTGAGCCATGATGACCAATAGTCCGATCTGTCTGAGATAGGTAGATTTACCTGCCATGTTGGGTCCGGTGATAATGGCGATGCTGGTTTCCGGGTAATTCAGTTCGGTGTCGTTGGGGATGAATTCCTCGTTTTCCAGCAGTTTCTCGATCACGGGATGTCTGCCATCGGTAATGATCAGGCGCTGTTCTGCAGTAAACTCGGGACAGCAGTAATTGCTCTGCCAGGCAAGTAGCGCAAGATCGGCATAGACATCGATCTCAGCCAGAGTGTCACTGAGGGATTGAAGGCGGGGGAGATGGTTGATCAGATCTGCTCTGAACTCGCGGTAGAGTTCATACTCAAGGTTTTTGATCCGTTCCTCAGCGCTGAGGACTTTGGCTTCAAACTCCTTCAGCCGCGGCGTGATATAGCGTTCCGAATTGACCAGTGTCTGTTTGGGTGTGTAATAATCAGGCACCTTGCTCTTATGGGTCAGAGTGACTTCGATATAGTAGCCAAAAACCTTGTTGTAACCAACTTTCAGCGAGGGGATACCGGTCTTCTTGCGTTCGTCATCCTCCAGACGGGCAATCCAGGTCTTGCCATCGTGGATGATCTCCAGCAGTTCGTCCAGATCGCTGTTGTAACCAGTTCGGAAGATACCGCCTTCAGTTATGGTGAGCGGGGGTTTATCGATCAGGGTTTGGTCAATCTGCCGGATTAACTGGTCAAACCCACCCAGTTCTGCAATCCAGTGCTCAAACAGGGGTTCATCATAATTGCCCAGGACAGCCATAATATCTTCACAGACGGTCAAATAAGACCTCAGCGCCAGGATCTCACGCGGATTGATCCGGTTCGCTCCAAGCCGGGAACTGATCCGGTTGACGTCCCCGATGTCCCGCAGAGTAGTGCGGAGGTCTTTGAGGTAGGCGGTGTTTTTGATCAGGGCTTTGATCTGGTGCTGACGAAGTTGAATTGCCTGGAGATCCATCAGGGGATGTAAGAGCCAGTGCATCATCAGTCGTGATCCCATGGGAGTAAGCGTATTGTCGAGGACGGAGATCAAACTGCCGTGTCGGGTGCCGAAACGGATTGATTTGGTGAGTTCCAGATTGCGTCGGCTGATCTCATCCAATTGCATATAACTGGACAGGGAATAGTAAGTTATGCTGGATATATGGGCGAATGGATCCTTATACAAGGAATGAACGTAGGACAGAGCGGCTCCGGCAGCGGTGGCGGCTTGCTTCTTGTCGTGGATGCCAAAGCACTCCAGGGAGGTGACCTTAAAGTGGCGTTTCAGGGTGTTCAGCGCCTCATGGGTCTGATATTGCCAGCTGTCAAATATGGTGACGGTTGGTTTGGGTTCTGGCAGGTAAGGTTTGATCCATTGCTCATTCACAGAGGAATTGACGATCAATTCCGCTGGTTGGAGGCGTGCCAGTTCGCTACGCAGGTCTTCTTTGCCCAGCTCGGTCGAAATGAACGCTCCGGTGGAGATATCCAAACTGGCGATCCCGATCATTTTATTGGTGTCTTCCCAATACAGGGCGGTGAGAAAATTGGGAGCTGAGGATTCGATCAAAGAATGATCCAAAATTGCACCCGGAGTAATGATCTCCGTGATCTCCCGCTTGACCAGACCGATCGCTTGTTTGGGGTCTTCCACCTGCTCACAGATAGCTACTTTGAGACCTGCTTTAATCAGCTTATCCAGATAGTTATCCAGGGCGTGATAGGGGAATCCGGCAAGGGGGACGGGATTGGCGTCGTTTTTATTGCGAGTGGTAAGCGTTATGTTCAAGACACGGGCCGCATCGTGGGCATCCTCAAAGAAGGTCTCATAAAAATCGCCCATGCGAAAGAGGATCAGTTTGTCGGGATGGGCTGATTTGACTTCCATATACTGCTTGAGCATGGGAGTAAGCTTGGGATCAACCGGGGATGAACTGGATTTCATTTACTTGAGAATGGTCACAAAACATTCGATGCCATTGTCGATCAGCAAGGCACGGGCGTTATCGGCTTCAGACCTTTGGTTGAATGGTCCGCATAAGACGACCCAGGTCAGCTTGTTATTGTGCATTTCCTCATAATAGACACCGGCTTGACCCAGTCCCCTGATTTGATTGACGAGTTTCACGGTATTTTGCTCACTGGATAACCTGCCGGCTTGGAGATACATTCCTGATTTGGGTTTTGCCGGTAGTTTCAATTCAGTTGGGAAGACCACCGGCTTTACCGATGGATCAGGAGGTTTTACCTCATTATCGCCCTGCTGGATCTCGCGCACTATCGCCAAATCAGAATAATCATAAAGAAAACCGAGATCGACCACGCTATTGAAACGCGATTTCATTTCAAACAAGCGGTCTTCGATCTGATAAGCCAACTGAGAGAATTTGTTAAGTTTGTATCCCTGTTCAAAACTCAATAAGGCATCTTTGGTCATACTTTGCTGTTCATAAGCATAACCAAGCTTGAAATGGAAGTATTGCTGATCCCTGGGGTAATCGCTCAGGGCTTGCAGTTTCTTGAGCGTGGAGACCGCACTGGAGTATTTCTTCTGCCGCAGGTAAGCATCGGTGATCAGATAGTGAGCTTCCTCGATGAGAGCACCCTGGGGGGATAAGCGCAGATAACTTTCGGCGTTGGTGATGGCTGCAGGCAGGTCATTGATCTGTAAGCTACAGAATGCCTGCCAGTAAAGACGCTCAGTGATGTCGGCATGGGTGATCTTCCTGAGGTTGGCTTGGGCATCTTCCATCCTCCGGTCGAGAATGGCTGTTTGGGCGAGCAGCAGATGACCCAACTGGGCATAATAGGTCTGGGGAAGGGTCTTTACCAACTGCTCGAGCTTTCCGGTCATCTCTTTGGTGTCTTTGTCCATGACAGCAGAGTAGTAAAGGATGTAAGCCCGTTCCTCATCGTTGATGGGTTTCAGTTTCAACAGCAGGGAAGCGAATTCATTGATCTCTCCCCTCCGGTAAACCTGTTCCGCATCGCTGAAATCCCTGCGCAGATTACCCGAAAGGACGCTACAGCAGATCAGTAACGATATGATCAGGATAGGTTTGACCAATCGTAACCACATTTTGCGTCCCTTATTCAAGCACCAGCCTCATAATGAAGTTCTGACGATTGTCCGTAATCGGGCTTGATCCTCAGGTACTCATCGAGTTCAGCATATCATCGTTGGTAGGGGTGACCTGCATTTTCTTGCGTAAGGTCTCAATACCCTGGATCGGACTGATCGTTTTGAGATACTTGCGCAGGACATACATGCGGTTCATCTCATGCTTGCTGAGGAGCAGTTCTTCACGGCGGGTTCCGGATCTGACCAGATCAATGGCGGGATACAGCCGCATGTCGGAAATACTGCGATCCAGTACCAGTTCCATATTTCCGGTGCCTTTGAATTCTTCAAAGATGACCTGATCCATCTTGCTGCCGGTATCAACCAAAGCAGTGGCGATAATGGTCAAGCTGCCGGCTTCTTCGGTATTACGGGCTGCTCCGAAGAATTTTTTAGGTTTGATGAGTCCATTGGCGTCGATACCGCCGCTGAGTACTTTCCCGCTGGAAGGAGTGATGTTGTTGTAAGCTCTGGCGAGGCGGGTGATACTGTCGAGAACGATAACGACATCGTGACTCAGTTCGATCATGCGTTTGGCTTTTTCCATTACCATCTCGCTGACAGCGGTATGGTTCTTGGGTGATTCGTCAAAAGTGGAACTGATCACTTCACGGTTGCCTGGCTTGAGGATCTTCTTCATCTCAGTCACTTCCTCGGGTCTCTCATCCACAAGCAATACGATCAGATAAACCTCGGGATGATTGGTCAGGATGGCATTGGCAGTATCCTGAAGAAGTGTGGTTTTCCCGGTGCGGGGAGCAGCTACGATCAATCCGCGCTGTCCTTTGCCGATCGGAGTGAAGAGGTTGATGATCCGGGTTGAGTAATTCTCTTTGTCAAACTCCAGATTGAGTCGAGAGGTCGGATAATACGGTGTCAAGGCATCAAAGGACCGGATATCGTTCAAGCGGGAAGGTGAATTGTGGTTTACTGCTTCCACTCTCAGCAGGGCAAAGTATTTCTCACCTTCCTTGGGTGACCTTACGGGACCAGAGATCATGTGACCGGTACGGAGATTGAAACGCCTGATCTGTGTGAGCGAGACATAGACGTCATCTCTGCCTGGATTGTAGTTGTTCTCTGCAAATCTGAGAAAACCGAAACCGTCGTCCATGATTTCCAGGCATCCGGTTACAAATGCCAGCCCTTCCTGAGCGGCTTGAAATTCATACATTTTAAAAATCAGTTCATCCCTATTGAGCTGATTGTAATTGGGGATGGCGAGTTTTTTACCCAGTTTCGTTAACTGGGATTGGGTCAAGGTAAACAGATCGTCTTCTATGAGCACGGTTCTCTCCTATTTCTTTTTACTTATGATCAGCAGTCGGCTGGCACTGGCGCAACCGATCTCAATTACCCTTCGGCGAAGTGTTTCGCCTTCAGAAATGAGTTCATCTACCCCTTCCATTGTGCTGAGCCGTTTCTGCACTTCCTGGCAATTCTTGATGAGGTTTTCGCAGTTCTTTATTTCTTTGGGATTATCCACCGGATAATAGAAATCATCCACAGACACGATCTTCACCGGCAGAGCTCTGATCAGGTCGATTATCTCCTGCCGGTCGAATGTGATGGCATGGTAGTTTCCGGACAGCATATCAAATCTCGCTAACCAGTGGTGAAACAAGATATGGGTTTCCTGGGGAGGTGTTTGTATCCCGTCCTTGAACATTTCGGTCACGATCAAACAGCCACCTTTCTTAAGCACCCGCAGTAGTTCTTTTAGCACCAGATCAAGATGTTGCAGATGATGTAGGGAATTCGAGATGGTTATTGTATCAAAATGTCCATCCTCATAATCCAGTTTTTCCAAGTCCATTTTGTAAATCTCGATATTATTCTCGGGAAACATCTTCTGCGCATAATCCACGTTCTTCTGATTGTTATCGATTCCAGTTATGTGGACAAAGGAGCGGAAGTTTTGCTTGATCACCGGAATGAACTCACCTCTTCCCGTAGCTGCATCAAGGACGATTCCAGCGTCGATAGAAGAGAGCTTGCTGAATATTCGTTGCATGGGATTTTCAAACCTCACTTGCTATTAGCGAACAGCACCTGCAAGTTTACTGCTCGCATACAATATGATATGGAATAACACTACAGCTGCCAACTGCAATCACGTAGCGTAAGGAATATCAGGTACTCGATTTAGTCAAGCATTTCTTTAGGGTAACGGTATTTATCCAGTTTCTATGAGGAATTATGTGCCTCGTGGTTGTATTTCGGATAACCGCTAACCAAGATATTGTCGTGCAAATTATGTACCTTAATTCGCTCAATCGTTATTGCATCACTGATACTGGGAAGATCCAGCCCACTGAACAGGGCCTGCTTGCCTCCCACGATCTTATTGCCGTAGATGAAGATACACTTATCAATCAAACGCTCCGACCAAAATGCGTCACTCAGTAAACCACCACATTCCAATAAAATCAGATAATGTTTCCGGTCATACAGTTCATTCATCACGCAGTTCAGATCCAATGCAGTTCCCTGGCTCTTCACGGCGATCAATTCTGCCCCAAAATTTCTCAGGGTTTCCCGTTTTTCCATTGGACAATCATCGGCATGGAATATGTATGTTCTTTGCTTTGATAATGTTTGAACGATCCTGGAAGTGATGGGGATCTGAAGGTAAGGATCCAGGATAGCCCTGACCGGATCCCGCCGCAAAGCTTTGGCACAATAGCGGACATTCAACAGTGGATCGTCATTGATCACGGTATTGACACCTGTCATAACCACATCACATTCATTGCGAAGGCAGTGGACATATCTGCGTGAGTATGTATTGGATATCCAGCGTGAAGAACCATCCTCCGCCCGGAATTTACCATCGAGAGAGAGCGCTGTCTTCCATAGCACAAATGGACGGCATTTCTGGATATAAACAAGGTAGTATTCCAATTGCAATTCGATTTCATCCTGCATAAATCCGGATTGGACGGTTATTCCAGCGTCTTGCAGTTGTTTTATCCCGGATCCGGCTACCATAGGATTGGGATCGATCAAACCGATATAGACAGTCCTGATTCCAGCTCGGATGATTGCTTGCGTACACGGAGGTGTTTTGCCATAATGAGAACATGGCTCCAGGGTCACATACATTTCGGCATCCACAGCAGTATCAGTCACCTTGTTAAGCGCATTCACTTCGGCATGATCAAAGCCATAAGCCTGGGTCCAGCCCGTGGCAATGACGAGTCCATCTCTTACGATCACCACTCCCACAAAGGGATTGGGAGAGCATTTTCCCCTGGCATTTTCAGCGGCTTTGATCGCTTCTTTCATGAATATGGGATTATACATCTCTATCCAATAGCTCCAAATTTTGTCTGACGGGTGTAAAATCCGGTTGCAGTGCCACGGCTTGGTTCCATGCTTCCCGCGCCTGGTTAAGTTCTCCCCTGCCATAGTAGCATGCACCCAGATTATTGAGAACGACCGGATTGTCCGGTTCGATCCGATCTGCCTCTCGGAACATGGTCAGTGCCTGCTCAAACTTTCTATCCGCCATATACAACAATCCCAGATGCAATAGCGGCATAGCCCAGTTACTTTCGAGAGCGACGGCTCTGGTAAATGCCTGTTCTGCTTTGGCGTTCTGTTTTGCCCACTGATGGTAAACGCCGTAATAGTAGTGGATATCGGCAGTGTCGGGATATGTATCCTTGAACCGATAGAGGACGCTCTCCGCTTTCTCAAATTCGCCCTGTGCCATGTCGGTTGCCACTTGGGTAAACAGGTCATTTTGGGCAAAGTAATCCTGGGGTGTTCCCAGGAGATTCTGCTTAACCTGCCACTTATCGTCCACTTTCCTCAGTACCATAGTCCAATCTGTTTTTCCATTGAGCTCCAGATAGACATAAGCTGTGATCTGGTCTTCAGACAGCCCACAATTAATTACTGTAGCGGATCGGCATTTATTGAGCGCAGGGATATTCTGAAGTATCTCAGCGATATATTTTCCGGCATTGGGCAGGATGGTGTTTTCAGTATAAAAAGCGCTTAGATCGTCCCACCGGCGGGATATGACAAGATCGAAGAATCTGCCGGCCACGCTTTCGGGATCGTCGATGCCGGGAAGGGGAGCATGAGTTGTAATATTAAGTCGTTTGAGCAGATAATCCAAAGGAAAAGAGGCCGGGATCTGATATTGGAGCAGAAAGGACAGCATCTCTTCTTGATCTTTCCGAGCTATTTCACGTGCTGTCCTGCCATCTAATTTTAGCATCGGTTGATGGATCCAACGGTCGATGGTCAGATACATAAATTCGTGCAATTCAGTACGGGAATCCACTTTACAGGATGGAAAAAGTGCTTCGTCTTCCTGAGGAGTATGCGCATAATAGTTACATTCATTCGGACATTTGAAATCCACCCGCAGTTTATTACAACAGCGATACCCGATCGCCTTGCCGATCCGCAGGCAAAAACGGATCTGCCGTTCATCCCGGCATTTCTGACAGCGTTCTTTCTTTAATGCTAACAATCTATTTCTCCGATCATTGCCGGTAGCCGGCGTTTGTATTGGGTTTGACTGATCATCTTTTTCACCTTATCGATCTTGTTCAGTGCGATCCCATTGTCGATCTTCATCAGGGAAGGATCATTTTCGGTCAGAAGCCACAGTATCTCATCCAGTTCGGCATAGGAGATTCCCATCTCTTCCTCATCGGTCTGACCCTGCCAGAGATCGGCGCTGGGTTTTTTGTTTATGATTGCTTTTGTGACGCCCAAGTGCGGTGCCAGCTCTTTCACTTCTGTCTTGTAGAGGTGTCCAATCGGTTCAAAAGCACTGGCACCGTCTCCATGCTGAGTAAAGTATCCGGTCAGCAATTCACTGCGGTTGGAAGTTCCCACCACCAGGGCATTATAGCGGGCGGATAGATCATATAGGACACTCATTCTGATCCGTGCCATCAAGTTTCCTCGTCTCAGATTGTTTGCTTCCGGGGCATATTTATCCAAATAGGGATCTACCATCGGGGTGATATCGATCACCTGATACTGAGCTCCCAATCGATCCGCCATTTCCCGGGCATCAGCCAAGCTGGAGGGATTACTGGTTCGATAGGGCAGCATGACACACCGAACCAGTTCAGCACCCAATGCTCTGACGCACAAGGCAGCTGAAACAGCGGAATCGATTCCCCCGGATAATCCCAGGATCAGGTGCGATAAACCGCTTTGTTTCAAATACTGTCTGATGAAGGTGCAAGTCCTTTGCTCCTCAAGCATTACATCCATCTTTCTCATTCAAGTACTCCATTATTCCCATAAGAACATATAGTATCTCATAAACCGGAGATCATACCGATTGTAAGCAACATTTTGAGGAGGTGCTTTTTGGTCAAGGATATCTCCATTTCTACAGGATCAGTGCGAGGTGGCTTCAAGGATGGGACAAACAGAAAACCGCCGTGATAAATGGCGGTTTTCTGAACAATCGGTGGTCTATGGTTTATTGGAATGATGTTCCGGAGATGGTTTCGGGCATAAGCATCAATGCCCTGTCGTCAGCGAAATCTTTCCATAGATTATACAACCTGACATAATCATCGCTCAGATCCTGTGGCATCTGAACCGGCATCAGCCGCAGCAAAGGATTTCCGGACATACTGAGTGGGATCCCTTTGTTTGAACCGGTGGCATCGACAAGCGTGATCCTGCCCTCGATACCGGTTAGCTCACGCATCACTTCCAATGCTGTATCGAGACCGCCCAATTTATCCACCAAACCGATCTGCAATGCATCTTCAGCGGTATAGACCTTGCCTTGTGCCAGCTCATGAACCTCTTCGACGCTCATGTTCCGTCCCGTGGCAACTTCATTCACAAAGTCGTTATAGGTGATCTCTATAAATCGACGCATCATTTCTTTTTCGTCTTCATTCCAGGCTCGATAGATGGAGCCCCAATCAGAGTGTTCCCCAATTTTCACGGTTGACCAGTTTACCTTGATTTTTCGAAACAGACGTTCAGCGTTGAAGGTAATACCAATAACACCGATGGAGCCGGTGATAGTTGCCGGATCAGCCACTATTCTATCTGCCTTACAGGCAATGTAATATCCGCCGGAACCGGCAACGGATGACATAGATACCACGACGGGAAGTTTGTTTTCCGTGCGGGCTTTTTCGATCTCACGCAGTATGATATCCGATGCCTGAGCACTGCCACCGCCACTGTCGATCCGCAGGATGATACCTTTGTAGCGTTTATCATTGCGTACCCGACGGATGATATCGACGGTGGTCTCGTGAGCGATCTGTTGCCCGGCAATACCTCTGCCCATGACTATATTACCCTGGGCGTAAATGACGGCGATCAGGTTATTTTTGTCCCTGGTCCATTCATAATCAAGGTAATCTCCCAGGTCAGCGCTTCGGCGAGTTACTTTGAATTCAGCCTTGAGCTTATCGTTGAGTTCATCCTGATAGATCAAACCATCGATCAGACCATTATCCAGCGCAGCTCTGGGATCCAGGTAAGGTCCGTTGTCGATCAACTGTTCCACGGTGGTGACGGGGATATTTCTGCCTTCGCTGATCAGCGAAACCATTTGTCCATACAAACTACTGAGCAGTTGTTCATAGATCTGGCGTTCAGCATCGGTCATACTTGGTTCTGAAAGCATGTTGCCTGCGGTCTTGTAAGGATGACTGCGGAAATTCATCACTTCAATTCCGAGGGCGTCCAGCGCTTCTCCAAAATACGGGCTGTTGACCGCCAGACCACGCAGATCAAGCGTTCCTTTGGGATTGAGGTAGATCCTGTCCGCAATGGCAGCGGAAAAGACATAATCGGCATTGCTCATATTATCATAGTAGAAAGCGATGTACTTTCCGCTGTCCTTGTAATTCTTAAAGGCAGTGATCAGTTCTTGCCGGAGGGCAAGGGAAGCGCTGAATCCCGGATTGATAAAGAGCAGTCCTTTGATGCCGGGTTCGTTTTGGGCACGTTCAATTTCAGCGATGATATCTTCCACCGAGCGCTGTCCGCTTTCAAAGATCTGAAAAGGACCAATCTGATATTGCGGCGCCCGGTAGGTTACAACCTCGCCATTCAGTTTCATATTATGCCAGCGTGAGGGTGCGATACCGGCAAAGGGAAGAAACTGCTTGTCCGTCAGATGTATGTACCCAATGCCGAAATTGTCGTTCTTCTTGGCATGGGCGACGGCTCCGATATCGGATCTGCCGGAACTCAAACTGAAGGTCAGCATGGTGGTCTCACTTTCCAGATTATAGGATCCGCCCAGATTGAGTCCATTGATCAATTGGGTTTTGACACCAACCACCGGTTTTATCAATTCATATTCACCGGCGTTCTGTACATAGGGCAGATCCAGAGACAATTCCATTTTCCAGTTTGCGATCCCGGGAACAAAAGCCAGCGGACGCAAACCCACGCCAAAACGGTATTCGGGAGAGCTCTGGTAAGGATTGTCCCAGCGCATCGCCAGAGAGGTTGAATTATGTGGACGATAGACCACGCTGCTTCTCCAGCTACCTTCTTTCCAGTCATTGTTACGCCAGGCATACGATGTGCCGGCATAAAGATTGGGGAAGATGTGATCGGGTAACACTTCGATACCGTTGCTGACCCGATGGTAGTTTACGCCATTGTCATATTCATACAGGTATGCCATTTCGCCAAGATTGGCAGCGATCCAGTAATGTTTCTGGAGTTTTTCTTCATTCCACACGTGGATCCAGCCCAAACCACCGGGTTTTCCTGTACCCAATAGTGCCGGATTTACAAACGGGGCAAAGAGGTTATCGGTGGTGGCGAGCGGTAGCTCAAATCTATCCAGATCGATGGGATCATTAACTGCTTGACACCACAACCATGATCCTCCGATCAGAACGATCAGCAGCAATAATAGTGCTTTTTTATTCATTTTTCCTCCTGGGCGTTTTTTTTCAGTACAATGCAAGAGCGATGCCAAAACCGTGCTTTATTGGTGCTGGTTATCTAACTGACTGGAATCAGTGCAGATGGGATATATGATGTTCTGTTACGATGAAACTACGGATCCCCGTGCCATATATAAAATTGATATAGTCGTCACCCGCCCGGGATATCATCCCCGGTCTCACCTGTTTTAGCTGGTGGATTGGCTGTTCTAAGGATGTCAATGCTTTCATTGGGAGAAGGAACCGAAGTAAACTGTTTGCTGTAGATGATGCGCAAGCTGGCATTTTCCTGAAAGATCGGCTTGGAATCGTCCAGTTCGTAGATCAGGTCGATGTACCCATTGGCTTCGACGCTGGAATACTCATGATCAACCGTGCGCAGATACCTGTCCTGGGTATCGAAGAGACCCAGGATGAAGAATCCCGTGATGGGTACAGCCAGGTTATTTGTGATGCGGACAAACACATCCGCCGGATGGGGGAAGCCCCGGATGTCATAAATAAAGAATTCATCCCGACTAACCGGCTCAATCACAATATCTGTCGTTAAACTGAAAGCCCCCTCATCCAACCAATTCCCGGAATAGGATCTTGCTGCCCGAAATCCGCCCCAATGAGCCAGTGTGCGTACTTCAAAGGCATCAAGACCTGGGTCGTTGACGATATAGGAGGATGCCTTGCCGGCAGGACCATCCTGTTTGACCACCAGCACCCAATGGCTACGTCTGCCACTGATCCTGACAATGACCTTGTTACCCCTGGCAAGCTCATTGGAGAGGAACTGCCAG
>Ga0194125_10004863_pt1 | contig 20761 bp, 14 predicted proteins | sample TA2KigC250mmetaG_FD_148626 | JGI IMG/M metagenome (GOLD analysis project Ga0194125, IMG submission 148626) | Freshwater microbial communities from Lake Tanganyika, Tanzania - TA2015034 Kigoma Deep Cast 250m | ecosystem: Environmental > Aquatic > Freshwater > Lake | place: Tanzania: Lake...
ATAAGTCTTGACAAGTTTAAAAGCTAACCACCAAGGCACTAAGACACGAAGGAATAGTTTTTTCTTTTCTTTGTGTCTTAGTGTCTTGGTGGTTAAGAAAATCGAACTTGTCATAATTTATTTTACAGTGTACTACCACTTTTGATGAAATTGTGCCTAAACTGATATCATCTTGAGTGAAGCGAAAGAGCTCTATGACGAGATTCTTCGTTTTGCTCAGAATGACAGGAATACATAATTCTCACCGGAAATTTAGATAAGCAAATTATGGAGGGAAAAGATGAATTCTACAAAGCAACTAAAACTATTTAGATGGTATACCTTTTGGTTGGTAATTACGATGTTATCCTGTGTTTTTGTGCAGATGGCGTTTAGTGAAAAATCGGAACCGACCTCTGATGTTCTCACGGAGTTGGAAGTCAAAGTCACCATGCGCGATGGGATTCGGCTTTCGACAAATATTTACCGTCCAGACGCTGAAGGAAAAATTCCCGCTATTCTTGTTCGAACACCTTATGGTAACGGTGGGGCGGAAAATAATACTGGGCATTTTTATGCAAAACGTGGATATGCCGTCCTGATTCAGGACACGCGCGGGCGCTTTGAATCGGAGGGATATTTTGACCCATTGCGCACAGAAGCTGAAGACGGTTACGATACCCAACAGTGGGTAGGTAGTCAGTCATGGTGCAATGGAAAAATTGGCACAGAGGGTGGTTCTTACGTCGGATTCACTCAGTGGCTCCCGGCTCCTTTAGACAGCCCATATTTAACCGCGATGTTCCCCATTGTGACGTTTTCCGGTCCGTATGATGATTTAATCTACATTGGCGGCGCATTCCAATTAGCGCTGTGTGTCGGCTGGGGCTCTTTGGTCACGACACAGCCACCAGAAGACCTTCTCCACCAGGATTGGCAAAAATATCTGCGACATCTGCCGCTGAAAAATTGGGACGATGTCCTCGGCAGGCGCATTCAGTTTCTTCGGGATTGGATAGTGCATCCAGATTATGATACTTACTGGACGCGCGGGGATATCACGACTAAGTATCATCTTATCGATACGCCAGTGTACAACATCGGCGGATGGTATGACGTATTCTCAAAAGCGACGACAGAAAATTTCCGTCAAATGACGTTGTCGGGCAAAACAGAAGAAGCGCGAAAAAGTCAAAAATTGCTGATGGGGCCATGGGTTCATGGAATAAGCCAGGATGGAAAAGTTGGAGATATGGACTTCGGAATGAATTCTGTTGTAAATCTCCAGGAGATTGAATTGCGCTGGTTTGACTATTGGTTGAAGGGCATCGACAACGGCATCATGGAGGAACCACCCGTCCGCATATTTATCATGGGAGAAAATGTCTGGCGGGACGAGCTGGAATGGCCCCTCGCCCGCACAATTTACACGAAATATTATCTCCACAGCAGCGGTTCGGCGAATACACTAAACGGCGATGGAGAGTTGAACACCGTTTTGCCGACTGACGAACCGACTGACCGTTATGTCTATGACCCGGAAAATCCCGTCCCGACCGCCGGCGGCAATAACCTCATCCCCCAGTTCACGCCTGCTGGCCCGTACGACCAGAGAGAGGTGGAAAAACGCGGCGATGTTTTGGTCTATACCAGTCCAGTGTTGGAAGACACTGTTGAAGTGACCGGCCCAATCACCATGACGCTTTATGCCGCAAGCAGTGCAACGGATACCGATTTTACCGCAAAGTTGGTCGATGTCCACCCTGACGGATATGCTCAGAATTTAGCGGATGGAATCATCCGCGCCCGTTACCGAGACTCGAAAACCAATCCTACTCTCATCGAACCGAATAAAATTTACAAGTACACCATCGACTTATGGGTGACGAGCAATCTATTTCAAGTCGGACATCGAATTCGTGTGGAAGTCTCCAGTAGTAACTTCCCACGCTTTGACCGCAATCCCAATACAGGACACCCCTTTGGACAAGATGACGAAATGACCAAAGCCGAGCAGATTATCTATCACGATGTCCAGCATCCATCATATATACTGCTGCCGGTGATTCCAAGGATAGAGTGAGGATTGAGCATCCGTAGATGCGAAGCATGAAACGTGAAACGTGATGCATAAATCGTAAAATAGGTTGACTATAAGGCTTATTTGCTGTATAATTAAAGGCGATAAATAATGGTCGGACGTATTTATGGGCGTAACATAGATTGTACATGGTTTAGGAAGTAAACCTGTCCTCGTAATCTTTGTTATGCCGTTCAACTAATAAAACATAGGAGGAAATTGAAATGAGATTCAAAGTGTTGCTGGCATTAGCATTGCTGCTTGTTAGTTGTATCCTGTTAATGGGTTGTAAGAAAGAGAGTGTGCCCAAATCCACTCAACCATCTGAATTAACTAGCGCGCCTCCAGCAAAGGTGGAAGAAGAAAAGCCTACGCCAGAAGCAGCAGAACCATCTGAAGCAAATGAAGCGGTCACGCCGGGTGGAGGAGTTGAAGAGGCTACGCCAGCCGAGGGAGTTGAAGTAGTCGCGGTATTTGACACTACCAAAGGTAAAATTGTCATTGAACTCTACCCAGATTCAGCCCCAGAAACGGTGGCAAATTTTAAGAAACTAATCGGGAAAAAATTCTATGATGGCTTAACCTTCCATCGGTATGTTGAAGATTTTGTCATTCAAGGCGGCGACCCTGTTGGAGATGGCACAGGTGGGCCGGGTTACACTATCAAAGATGAATTTAACCAGCGCAAACACGTGGCTGGCACAGTCGCAATGGCCAAAACTGATGCGCCAAACTCCGCAGGCAGCCAATTTTATATCTGCTTAGCTCCAGCGCCCTATCTTGATGGTAGCTATACCGTTTTTGGACAGGTTATTCAAGGTATGGATAATGTGTTCAAACTACGGCAGGGCGATAAGATGACTAAGGTTATCCTGGAAGATAAATCGAAGTATGTAAAGGAATAAGAGCAGAGGGGAATGGAAGGAAGGAAAGGTTGGATTGATGATTGATGATTGATGATTGTTGATTGTTTTTCAATCATCAATCAACAATCGACAATCGACAATCCAAGGGAGGTGATACAATGGCTCGAAGTAGAAGCGGCGAATCAAGAAGACGTACCCAGATAAGACAACGTCAGAAACGCCGGAATAAACAGCCGAAGGCTAACAAGGGAAAATAATCCAGTCTTAATAAACAATAAAAAATGGCGAAATGTATGCGGTGTCGAAGAAAAAGAGAATTAGGAACCGAGTTTTTCCGAAAAACTCGGTTCCTATACGTTTATAAGGAAACAGGAGGTTGAAGTATGTCTAAGTTCCATGGACTAATCATCACTGGAGGACATGGCTTTCAAGAAAAACCATTTTTTGAAATGTTCGATAGCTTTGAGAATTTTAGTTACGACGCTGTCGTTTTTCCAGAAGCGTTTGAAAAACTCACACCTCAAGCTGCGAAACCCTACAACGCGCTGATATTTTATGATATGTGGCCGGAAATCACTCCGAAACAACAAGCGGATTTTCTCGATATACTGCGACAAGGCAAAGGAATTGTTTCGCTCCATCATACGATTATATCATACCGGAACTGGGAGGAGTATCCCAACATCATCGGCGGGCGATATTCCCCTCAACCACAGAGGCGCGATGGAGTTGAAATTCCAGCGGGTACTTTCAAGCATGGTGTTCAGTTTATAGTAAACATTGCTGACCCTAATCATCCTGTCACCCAGGGTTTGCAGGATTTTGAAATCGTGGATGAAACGTACAAAAATTTTTGGGTCTCTAAGGATGTGCCTGTCCTGCTCATGACAGAACATCCAGATAGCGGCCCAATCATCGGTTGGACGAATCACTATGAAAATTCCAGGATTGTGTATATCCAATTAGGGCATGATGAGTTGGCTTACGAAAATAAAAGCTATCGGCGGTTGGTACATCAGGCTATTTGCTGGGTCGCAGGGTAAACGGAATTCGGAATTTGGACTTCGGTTCGCAAGCTCAGCAGTTTACGAAGTAAACTGCCTTTCGGAATTACCCCATGTATCCACCCCATTGTAGGCAATGTAGACATTGTAGGCATTGTAGGCATTGTAAAAGAAGGAGGGAAATAGTGTGAAGGTCGCTAACGCGCCCTGTTCTTGGGGAGTTCTTGAATTTGACCTTGAGGGGAAAGTTGCGGGTTACGCACTGGTCTTAGATGAAATGCAACAGACCGGCTATATCGGCACTGAACTGGGCGATTGGGGCTTTATGCCAGGCGAGCCGGCAAAGCTCAAAAGGGAGTTACAAATTCGTGGACTTTCCTTGATAGCGGCATTTGTCCCGGTTGCCTTTGCAGTTCCAGAAAGACATGACGAAGGTGAGGCTATCGCCTTGCGGACGGCGCGATTATTAGCCGACGTCGCCGGAAATGAGCCGTTCATCGTTCTTGCTGATGACAACGGTAAAGTGAATCTCCGGACAAAATACGCCGGACGCATTCAACCGGAACACGGCTTGAGTCCCGAACAATGGCAAGTGTTTGTGGGAGGCATTCACCGCATTGCGCAGGCTATCCGCAAGCAAATCGGTTTACGGTCAGGTTTCCACCATCACTGCGCTGGTTACGTGGAGACGCCTGCTGAAATTGAAACCCTGATGCGTATGACAGACCCAGAATTGATAGGGCTGTGCTTTGATACGGGGCATTATCAATTTGGCGGCGGCAATCCAGTCTCTGCTCTCAAGCAATACGCCAATCGCATCTGGCATGTTCACTTCAAGGATTGTGACCCCAATGTGGCGAGGCAATCACAGACGCAGAATTGGGATTACTTCGAGTCGGTGAAACACGGAGTCTTTTGTGAGCTTGGCAAAGGCGAGGTAGATTTCCCGGCTATCAGCGGCGAGTTGAATAAGCATGGCTACGATGGTTGGATTGTTGTCGAGCAGGATGTCCTGCCGGGCATGGGCAGTCCCAAAGAGAGCGCCCAACGGAATCGCGATTATCTGAAAAGCATTGGACTGTAGACTTCCGAAATCTCCAAGACTTCGGAAGTAGCGTCGTCCCTCAGTGGCGACAAATGGCGGGACTGAGCCACGCCGCTACTTATGTTTAATTTTACGGGTAACCAATCAAGATGTTACAATGCATTGTTAAATAAGTTTTGACTAATTGGGATAAAAGTGTTCTGGATTTGCCAATCCAGAACGAGCGGCCCCTGGATGCTCGCGGTGGATTGGCAAATCCACCGCAAAATGGCTTTGTTGTCATAATTTATGTTACAGTGTACTACTGCATTGTAACATAAGTCTTGCATAGTACACTGTAGCACAATCTGTTAGATTGTGCCAATGAATCGCAAACTAAAAGTTTGCGTTACGCCTCTACAACTTGTCATGATTTATTTTACAATGTACTACACTGTTAAATAAGTTATGATAATTTTGGATAGTATTGTTCTGGATTTGCCAATCCAGAACGAGCGGTCCCGGGATGCTCGCGGGGTGCGGATTTGCCAATCCGCACCGAGCGCAAATCCACCGCAAAAGCACTCCGTGTCCAAAAAACATAAAACGCCATTTTTGTCAAGACTTACATCAGTTTTACCATGGTCGGCAGACTATCGAACAATTCTTCAAAGAATCGACAGGGCCGTTCAATGCCGGCAAGCTTCCCAGCCAGGAGCTTTGTGGAAATGAAGCGTATTTGCATCTGGTCACAATTGCTGAGAATTGCTGTGTGCTGTTCAAAAAAAAATTCTCTCTACCGATTGGCAAAACTGCTCTATGGAAACCATTAGAAACCGGTTAATCCATCATGGAGCATCTATTGAGGTAGTCGATGGCATCTGCATAACACGGCTAAACAAGTCATTCCCATATCAGAGTGAAGTTTTGGACATCCTCAAAAGGTTACGGCAACAAGTCAAAGTCCAACAAGCCAACGCGATTTGCTTCCCCAAAGGCACGAGATCTTGAGGAACCGAAGACACCATTTTCAACTGTTTGCATGTTACAAAGAGGAATTCGGAGGAAATCTGTACTTTTTAGGCAAATACAGATAAAAAATCCAGTATTCATAGGGCTTTACAAAAAGTACAGAAATTTAAAAACAGCTTTAAACCCTTTAACCATGAACATTTGACATTACATGCAAGATTTCCGTTAACAATGCACTACGAAGCGTAAAACGACCTTAATGAAAACGAGGTGAACTGCCTTGAAAGAACAATCGTATGCGAATTCCAAATCATTCGAGGACGAATGGCTTACACCAAAGGAAGCCGCGTCTCTTCTAAGGATTCATCACTCTACTATCTATCGGTGGGCAAACGAAGGTTTGCTTACGCTCTACCATTTAGGCAACCGATTGACGCGCCTGAAAAGAACAGAGGTGGAAAAGTTGATGAAGCCGAAGAAACGGAACGACGTCGGGCAAATGGGTGGGGGTGTAGCAACAGCAAGCGATTTGGAAGCTGTTTTCATGCCTTTAGCGCGGAAGCATAACATCGAAGAACAAAAAGCAAAACAATTGATGCAGGAATTGGAAATAGCATTGGGAATCCGCAGGAAGCCAGACGAACGCTCGTTTGATGAGATTTTGCAAGACGCCCGCAAAGCGTTTGACCAAATGGCAAACCATTTAAACGACGAATATCCCATATACCTTCAGATGTTCGTAAACGAAGTGTATTCCCTTCTTGATAAGCTCTCTTCTGCGAACGAGCGTCGTGGCCAATTGGTAATCTTGTTGAAAAAGGCCGCCCGTCAGTGGAAGAAGTCAACGGAAAGAGCTACCAAAGAACAGGTGGAGGCAGTGAAAGCCGTTTTCGATTGTTTGGAGAATGAAACACCCCAAAAAGATGACGTGATGGAATGCGCGGATAAATTAGAAGAAGCTGGCATCCGCGTGACGGCAGAGTTCGGGCTGGCTGCTGAAATTTTCATCCAATGGGCGGATGAAGGATTTCCTGGGGACTTTGAGGAGGAGATAAGTGAGTGAGAAAGCAGAAACACATAAAACAACGGTTTTCATTGAGACATCCATGATGATTCAAAGATTCGCTTATGGGCAGAGACGTAGAAACGAGATTGAAGCAAGTTTGATGTCAAAATCAACCTGTACATCAGATTACGTGCTGATGGAGTTCCGTCGGAGTTTCCTGCAAGCTCAAAACTACCTGCGTTCTCTCTTTCTCAAGATGGTTCAGCAAGGAAAAACAGAAATCCGATTGAATGAGCTATTCGTCATCCTCTCCCAAGCGCGCTCAATTTTTCATTCGACACGCGCCGTTCAATCCATTTTGCTCGCTCTAAGTAGCATTTTTCGTGACGACATGGACAGATTATCTCTTAATCCCGCAGAGATGGCAAGGGAATTGGCGTTGCAAATTGACCGTTTTGAAACAGAGGCAAGAAAAAGCGTGGACGAGGTGATTAATCATATCCACTGTGATTTAACCCAAGAGACAGTCCAGATCGGTGATTACATTCATTCGCGTCTTTCCTGCAACGCCCGAAGAGCAAAATGCCAACTGGTACCTTTTCTTTCCGCTCATCGTGAACAACTACTAACAATCCAACAAGCAATGGAAAGCGCGCCAAGGGAAAAAGTAGACCAACGGACGCTTTCCGCCTTGCGCAGAGTAAACACTGATGTAACAAAGGCTTTGGGTGAACGCGCTTGTTGGGCTTTGGGTGATGTCATCATCACCCTTGAAGTCCCAGAATATGCTTTTATCTACACGGCTGATGGACATTTTGAAGTCATCTCAAAAGCTATCGGAAAGCAACTTTTTGTTGAAGAAAAGTAGAGCATGCGGCATGTTTCAGAAAATAGTCCCCCTTCCCCCTTTGCTAAAGGGGGGCAGGGGGGATTTACAGTCAACTAATTTTTCAGAAAATTTGAAACATGCCATGATTTTCAATATTTTGCTACGCGGAAGGGAATGTATCCTCCGCGTAGCGGAGTTGTTCGTCAGGGATTATACCCCTGACGAATTTACCGCGAGGAACATCCACAGCGGAATGGAGGCGTGTACTCCATAATTATAGATGTTTCATAATTTTGAAGGAAAAGGAGAAGATTAAAATGAAAACGATTTTTTGTAGCTTACTCTTGATTTTCATTCTCTCGGTAAGCGCAGTAGATGCTACTGACGACTGGACTCGGAAATATCCAGACCCTAAACCGTCGGCGCGATACTACCACGCTATGGCTTACATCGGTGGCGATAAGGTACTTTTATTTGGTGGGTGGGACGATGAGACCTGGATATACGATTTCAGCGATAACACTTGGACTCAGAAATTCCCTTCATCTCATCCATCGGCGCGAGTCTACCATGCTATGGCTTACATCGGTGAAGGTAAGGTGCTTTTATTTGGTGGGCAATATTCTGTCTATTATGATGAGACGTGGGTCTATAATCTCAACGATAATACTTGGACTCAGAAATTTCCTTCACCTCATCCATCAGCGTTATCCTATCATGCTATGGCTTATATCGGTGGTGATAAGGTGCTTTTATTTGGTGGGTGGTATAATGATTCTCTATACGATGAAACTTGGGTCTATGATCTCAGCGAAGACAAATGGACTCAGCAAAATCCTTCATCTAAACCGTTGCCGCGATACGGCCACGCTATAGCTTATATCGGCGGCGATAAGGTACTTTTGTTTGGTGGGTTACATAGTGGTGATTGGACTCGGTACGATGATACTTGGGTTTATCACCTTAGTGGTAACACATGGACTCAAGATATGAATACTAGTCAACCTTCGGGTAGATATGGCCATAAATTATCTGAGACTAGCATGGATGGCTCAAGTTACCTCGTATTATTTGGAGGCTACGATGGTGCTCTGGACGATGAAACCTGGACTTTTGGCGGCGGGGATTATTCTCTTCCTGTGGAACTCTCCTCCTTCACTGCCACAACAGGTGATGGCACAGTGATACTTCGCTGGCGCGCTGAAACTGAGGTCAACAACATCGGATTTGCAATCTATCGTAGCGAAGAAAAAGATGGCAACTACACCAGGATAAATTTCGTCCCTGGCGCAGGGAGTTCGGCGATGCCCAATGACTACCAATTCACGGACAAAAAGGTCGAACAAGGTAAAACCTATTTTTATTACCTTGAAGACGTTGACGTCGCCGGTGAGAAAAATAGAACCAAAATTATCAAGGTAGTCGTACCGCCTGCGCAACCGATTCCGAAGGAGTTTCGTTTGCTTTAAAATTTCCCTAATCCATTCAACCCTGATACCTGGTTCCCTTATGAGTTGGCAGCCGACGCGCCTGTGAGTATCTACATTTACAACGTTAAAGGACAACTTGTTCGACAGTTGAATATCGGGAAGCAAGAAGCAGGAAGTTACGTCACGAAAGACAAAGCCATCCACTGGGACGGTAAAAATGAACGTGGCGAAAACGTGGCAAGTGGGAACTACTGGTATAGATTGCGGGCTGGAGAGTTCAATGCAACGCGGCGGATGGTTATCTTGAAGTAGTACGCTACCTACTTCACAAGTATAGCCGCTGATTTCCAGACTACGCCGATTTTATACTGAACGCTCGAAAGAATATCCATTTTGGGAGTGCAGAAGCTTTGCTTCTGCACGGTGCATCAGCAGAGACTGATGCACTCCAAAGTGGCTCTAATGAATAGCCGCGGATTTCCAGACTACGCTGATTTTGGTAGCTTCAGTAATCAGCGTTGTCCGATAATCAGCAGCTCTAATGATTGATGATTGTATAAGTTTTCAATCATCAATCGACAATCGACAATCCAGGTGAGGTTTTTATGAAAGAAACACCAACAAAAACACGAATCGACCAATTAGTAGCTGATTTAGGGGCAAACTTTATCGAACAAAAGGAAGGTATCAGCCAGTTCATCCGAGAAGAACGAAAAGTGTTGGAATCACTTATTAAAAACCCAAATGTCGGAGGGTTTGAAATTTGTCGATATAACACGGCAATTTTCGATGTCGTAGTGAAGAAAATTTATGATATAGCGGTAGCGAAAGTTGGAATTGAGCCAAATATTGCTATTTTTGCGTCGGGAGGATATGGACGGCGAGAGCTTTGTTATCTGTCGGACATCGACCTGTGTTATACTTCCGAGGTGGAGTTGGAGGAAGTTTATGATGAAAACACGCTACAATTTATTCGCGTCTTTTATGATTTCATCGACGCGTTCCATATACTGAGAAATATTGTGCCTAAGTTTAGTTTCATATATCGTCCGTATTGTGATGCGCCTAAGTGGAACCATCAAGATTTGACTGCTCTCCTTGATGGGAGATTTATAGTTGGAAATCCCCATTTAATGAATAGTTTAAGGGAGACGATTAAATCGGAAATGGACGATATTTCCGTCCAAACTTTTTCTTTTCCTAAAAGAAAAAGTTTGATCAAAAAGAAAAGAAGCGGTTTTTTTTCAATAATTTTTAAGTTGCTCGCCTCAAGGGATGAACATTTCAAGAAAACAGGCGGCACCATCTACATGAATCAACCGAATATCAAATCGGGGCGTGGTGGGCTGAGAGATATTCAGTTCGCGCTCTGGATAAAAGGGCTTGCCCTTGAGCGAAGCGAAGGGATAAAAGATTTTGCGCCGATTACCACCATGTATGAAGAAAAAATGATAGATGCGCTGGACTTTATCCTGAAAGTGAGAAATTTATTGCACTTCACTGCTTCAAAACTCACCGATGTTCTATCCTACAACCCTGAAAGGCAAGATTATACACAATTGAGAATTGCTGAGTTGATGGGATATGAAGACGCGGACGAAGAAAAAGTCTACGCGCTAATGTCAGATTATTACGGGCATGCGAAATATCTTCACTCAAAAGCGGAATTAATTATCAGCAAAATTCTCGGAATGGGGATAAAAATTAGTAATCATCTTGCCGTTAAAGAATCCAAAATTTATTGTATTGATGATAATTTTGAGCAACTCAATGAAGCTGAATTGTTCGCCATCTTTGAGTATTTCCAGCAATATGATTTTGAAATAGACGCCAATTTGGGAGATTATCTCGCATCGAACCATCAGCGATTTAATGTCGAAGAGTTAAAAAAGAGATTTATAAATCTGTTCTCATTAGGCGGTCACGTATCAAAAGCCATAAGAAGAATGCACAGATTGGGGATTATTGAACATTTCCTGCCGGAGTTAGAAAAGTCGATAAAGATTCGCTCTGAACGGCCGACAGACCCATACACCGTCGGTAAGCATTTGATGGAAGCGGTCGCCAATCTGGATGATATCCGTAATGCCGAAGACGGAGGGGCAAGAGGGCAAGAAGGCAAGGGGGCAAGAGGGTTGATGGGATGGAAGGATGGAGGGATGGAAGGATGGGAGGAAGGAATCTCCTTGCCATCTTGCCATTTTGCCAACTTGCCACTCTCCGAGATTAAGCCTCTGCATGAAATCTATCTTCAGATAGCCGACCCAAGTACGTTATATTTTGCATTATTGATGCATGATTTTGACAAACCCGGCAAAAACCACGCCATCACAGGCGCACAGAAAATTGAAAAAATTGCCGCCCCGTTGGGATTTAACCCAGTACAAATTGAGGAAATCGCATTTTTAATCAAAGAACATTTAACTATGATAAATATTGCTCGTTATCATTCGTTAAACGATGTAATTGTTGAGCCACTCCAAAAATCGGTTGGTTCCTTGGATAGGTTGAATAAACTGTATCTTTTGACCTACTGTGATTCCAAAGCAAATGGCTCTCATAACTTTTCAGCATTGGACAAAGACAATCTGCGAGATTTGTATGAACGCACGCGGGAGCGGTTTGTCGGAAAGGACGATAGAGCGCTTTACGCCGCCGTCTCGCCCGAGCGCATAAATCAATTTTTGCGTCAGATGCCTGTTACCTACCGCATGTCGCACAGCAATATTGATGAGATTATTTTTCACCTCAGACTGGTCGAGATGGTTGAAACGTCATTGGACAAAAATATTGAGAAAACCCCCGTTATCGTCGAGTTTTTCGATAAGACGGGACATACCGAACTGCACTTCTGTTGTCCCGACAGAGTTGGCCTTATCAATCAAATTACAGGCGCGTTCTATGCTTATGATATTGATGTGAGGGAAGCAAGCATTTACACTAAAGAAGATACCGGTATAGCTTTAGATACATTCAAACTGGTCTACAAGCCTAAAGCGCTCAGGGAAGTGCAGCTTTCTCCTCTCAGTGAAGAGTTGAAGACAGAAATTAAACAGGTGATTACCGAATTGATGAATGGCAACACATCTCTGAAGGAAATATTCGCAAATCGTGGCGCCAAAGCGCCAGATGACCTCCGAATTTTTAACATCAGCGTTGAGGGGGCGAAAGAAGGCCCTGTGGTTACCTGTGGTTTAAACCACAGGCTAACAGGCTATTCTGAAATAGTCGTTATAGCTTCAGATAGAAATGGCTTTTTATATCTATTCAGCGGAATTCTTGCGGATTTAGGTCTGAATATTGCAATGAGTAAATGTTCTACTTTAGGCGGTACCGTTACGAATCGATTTTACGTAACGCCCATTGAGCGCCCCAAGGAAATTGAAGCGGAAATTATGGAACGCCTGAAGCCTTATTGCCAAAATTCGTTATGTTTCAGAAAATAGTTCCCCTTATCAAAGGGAAAGGCCACGAAAGGTCAGGCAGGGGGTTGTTACATTTCGGAGTGATGAGTGATGAGTGATTTATCCCAAACTTATCACTCATCACTTTGTCAATCGTCAATCATCAATCGTCAATCATCAATCCATTTACCTACCCACTTCAACAATCTTTCGCGCTTGTTGAAGTAGATTACCAGCCTCGTCTGCGCTGGGTTGATATTTAGCAAATTTCACGGAATCACAGGCGTTCAGAAAATCGCCAATTTTGTCAATTTCTCTTTGACAAAGGTGGGAACCCCCTTCATTAACAACGATTGCATCTTTGCGCGCCAGGATAATTTCCAGCGAAGCCAATACTTTTGCCGTCGTCAACTCCATCGCGACTATACCGTAGCGTTTTTCCAGGTATCGCCGAATCACATCTGCAATACGGGTACAATATTCTTTCACCTCACCTTTGGTGACCAGACCCATCAATTCAATTTCGCGTAACTCCTCAAGAGCTAGTTCATGCGGTAGATGTTGCAAGATTACCGCCTCCGGTTTGATGATAGCGGATTTTCGACGTCTAAAATAGCAATACACGGCGACGCTGGATCCGACAATGATAATTCCCCAAATTAATATATACGGCGTGATATTTCTCGGCACACCTTCAGGCCCTTTAATGTCTCTAATGGTTTGGGTATCGTTAGACCTCAAACTACGAACACTGAATCCCAATGGCTGAGACATCACACTAAATTCCCGCCCATTTGCATCGCGGCATTTGATGACCATCGGGGGGATGTTGTACGCCCCCGGTTCATAAGCAACGAGTTTGTATTCTATTGACTTCAAAATCCTACCGCGCTGTTTTCCTTTGCTTTTTAATGGCTTAACCTCAGGGCCGTATGCCTCGAAATGCTCGGATGCCATCACAAGTGGTTTAGGAGGCAACAACTGTGTGTTCTTATCATGCTCAACAACTAAGGTATATGTAATTTTATCTCCGATAGTGATGTCGGATAAATCCAAGTTTTGGGAGAAGATTTGAACCTTTGATTCCTGGGCAATCCCCCCAGCCCCCTTTAATAAAGGGGGGGCAAAGTTGAGTAATATGATGAGTAACTGAATTAATTTCACTAAATTCATATTTACGTTTCACGCTTCACGCATCACGTTTCACGCATCATTTTCTCCTTGCTCTCTCATGGAAAAAATCCATCAGTGGTTTGCTATAAATTTTAATTCCACCTTCCACCTTCCACTTTCCGCCTTCCGCCTTCCGCCTTCCGCCTTCCGCCTTCCGCCTTCCGCCTTCCGCCTTCCGCCTTCCGCCTTCCGCCTTCCGCCTTCCGCCTTCCGATGCGCCGCGTCTAAGGACAATGTTTATTGCATTTATTTCTGTCTCGCGGAAAAGTTCGCGCTGTTCAGTTTGTTGTTGCCGGGCAATCTCAGCGAAGCGTTTTTGGATATCGGCGCGATGAGTATCCACAATTATTCGGGCGCCTGTTTCGGCGTCCTCCAATTCAATAAGTCCTACATCTGGAAATTCCAGTTCTCTTTCGTCTATGATATTAACAGCAATTAAGTCATGGCGTTTGCTAGCTATTCGTAAAGCCGATTCATAGCCTTGAGTATGAAAATCTGAAATCAGGAACACTACACTCCTTCTCTTAATCGCCCGGCTCAAATATTCCAGAGCACAATTCAGGTCTGTTCGCCGATTTTGAGGCTGAAAATACAATAAATCACGAATCAGAGCGAGAACGTGTTTTCTGCCTTTTTTAGGCGGAATGGAGCATTCGATTCGATTTGTAAAAATAACCAGACCGACCTTATCATTATTTTTAATAGCGGAAAAAGCGAGCAGTGCGCAGATATAAGTGGCAATTGTGCTCTTGGTACGTTGGGCTGTCCCAAAATTCAGTGACGAGCTTGCATCGACCAGTAACATCACCGTCAATTCACGCTCCTCGACGAATTTTTTCACATACATCTGCCCAGCGCGCGCGGTTACATTCCAGTCTATCATGCGGATATCATCGCCCGGTTGATATTCGCGGACTTCATCAAAGTCCATGCCTCTGCCTTTGAATGCGCTTTCATATTCGCCGGCGAAAACGTTGTTTACCAAATTGCTTGTGAGTATCTCGATTCGTCGTACTTCTTTGAGAATTTCTTTTAATTCAAGTTGTTCAGACATGATGTAGAGCCGCTGATTTTCAGACTGCGCTGATTATGTTAGTAAAATCAGCGCTGTCTGTTAATCGGCGGCTATTCCAGTTACCATCCAGCAATCTTCCTCTCCAAAACAATCTGCGCTTTATCTTCTCTTGCTATGGTCTCGAAAAATCGCTTTAATTCCTGATATTTTCCCGAAGGCACAATAGATTGCCGTATTGTAAATTCCATTTCGTATTTAACCTTATTATTTTCAAATGTGTAACGGCGTTTGAAATCGCCAAAGTCCTCATTGAGTTCGATATCAGGCGGCAGCGAAGGAACTGTATAACCTTCAGGGATAGAAACAGAAACCGTTTTTTCCAATTGCATCGGATATCCTAAATCAAGGTCATACTTCCGTTCAGGTGGCCCAACGAGGGTAGCATAAGTCGATAGATTATCGTTTGGCAGAGCAAACAGTAATTTATCTCCCAATGGCATGCCGTATTGTAGCGATGAAAACTCTACTGAAGTTTCCACCGGCACATCCATGTCATTAAGGTCGGAAATAGTGATGTTTTCGATTTTGGCGCCAGGATATTGGTGATTGAGCGTAGCAGCGAAGAAATCCCGAGTTTCTCCTGGCCTCAGAGATTTGTATAGCAGACGAGATGCGAGGTTATTCTGACCGGTAGTGTGTGTATGTTCTCTACCGTAGATTGACCCATCAGCATTCAGTGAAATCTCAGAAAAAAGGCTGAATTTATTAGCAGAATATGGATAGGTTGGAGTTTCTACAAATACGCGGCCTTCGTTGGTAATGACGAACGCTTTTCGCCCCTGGTCGCCGGCGGGTAAATCTCCATAACTACACGTTTCTGAAGTGGGGTCGAGGAAACGGAATTGGGAAGTCGGAAGTCGGAAGTCGGAATTAACAACCCCCTGGCCCCCATCCCCCTTACCAAAGGGGGGCAGGGGGGTTGTGGTAAGGGGGAATAATTCCGAATTCTGAGGCAAAGCGACGATGACGTGATTGAATTGTCCGGGAGAGGGCAATTCAACGTCGATTTTCTCGAAAGGCGCGGGGCTAATCATAGCCGGGTAACCTTCAATTCCGGCTAATTTGAGCATTGCTATCATTAACGTCGTCTTGTCTTTACAATCCCCAAACCGATTTCTGAAGACATCCTGCGCGTACTGCGGTTGATACGCTCCTTTCCCATATTCGACGCCGACATATCGAATCTGTGACGCGACGAAGTAATAAATTGCTTTGATTTTTTCTTCAGCCGTTTTGGCCTCCGCAATTAATTGAGCAACAGTTGCTTCGATTATTTCGTCTGTATTGTACCTTTCCACGGCTAATTCATTATACCACGAAGCGACGTCATCCCACGATTGAACGGATGAATAACTCAGGCTCGGGACGACATCCGAAATGGAGGCCATATTCAATTCGAGCTGTAGCGCTTTAGTTTCCCCGTAAATCCACAGATAGGTCGTGGCCGTTTCGGTGTGCAATATAATCGGTTCAATTTCAATGGGAGTGCGAAACTCCTGTTGAGCATTATAAGTTTTCCATTTGAATGCCAAATCTTTGGGCACACGCAAAGCATATTTCGATTTCAATATCGGGTCCGTTGTTTGAAATGCCATCCCCCCCCAAAACCATATTCTATCACCCGCTACAGGCTCAGCCGCATCCTCGACGGTTATCTGATACTCAATAATCGCCCCCGGTTGAAGCGCTGGCATTGTTACTACTTTCCACATCAGGTCTGAAAAGAGGTTATAATCTAATAACCCAGGTGGAGTAACATCATGGAACGATTCATCAGACGCTTCAACTACGGTTCCATCGGGCAGAATGGTACGCGCGATGTTTGCACCGATATTCTGTGAACGCGATTTAAAAGGCATTACGGCTTCGCCATAACTCTGGATTCCTCGTGCCGTACATATTTTGACAACTTGATGAATGGTATAGCGTGAACGTCCACTTTCCAGCACTTCATGGCTGAATTTATTGAGCAGAATAATGGCGTCGGCGTCGGGATAAGCGTTAGCATCGGGCGCATTTGCTATAATGGATTCGATATCATCTTCGACAATATCAACAGGCGCAACATTAGTAACGGCTGTAGCCCCATAAGTGAGTTCGTTAAGAGCGTTTAATCTCGACTTCGCCAAAAGATTTTCCGGGTCGATTTCCAACATCTGGAGGTATTCTAACTGGGCTTCAGAATAACGCCCATGGTCTTCAAGCAAAGAAGCGAGCTGTTTACGAGCCCACATATCATCCGGGAACAGCCGTATCGACTCTCGATATTCCGCAATTGCAGCGGCAATATCGCCTTTATCTTCGTAGATTAAACCAAAATAGTTGTGAATGTTTTTGCTCTCAGACCGTTCGCCTTTCGGGTCAATTTCTAACGCTGTGCAAAGCACCACTTCCGCTTTATCAAGCCGCTTCAATTGAATATACATCAAACCTAAATGATTCAAGGCATACAGATTTTGGGGGTCATAACTCAAAACCGTCTCAAATTGTTCAGCCCCTTGTTGATATTGTCCTAATGTTTCATGCAGATAGCCGAGATAATTGCGGGCAGAAATATTTTTCGGGTCTAATTTTAATCCTTCGCGGAATTCTGCTTGAGCCAGTTCATATTCTTCTTGTTTAGCGTAGGTTTGTGCTAATTTGATATGAACATCGCTGCTATTGGGTTTAATCTCTAACGCGGATTTATATTCCTCAACGGCTTTGGGCAAATCATTGTTCACAAGAGCCAAATTACCCGCGTCAAGGTGTTTTTGCCACAATTTGTCCCGACTTGTCGGGACGAGTTCGTCAACCACTTCTCCTCTTGGACCGCCTCTGCTTATTATAGCGCAGCCAGTTATCAATAATAAGAGGAGAATGTTTGGAATGATTTGTAATTTGTAATGTTGGTTTTTCATGAATACAATTTCCCTTTCGATGCAATCACAATGATTGCTTAAGTACTCTGGTAAATTAAAATGAGATGCAATTTTTGAATTATTGTATCGCAAACTAACGGAACTGTCAAGGAAATTGATAATCGAAAAAAGTTTATTGAAACGGAGAGGAAAAATTGATAAAATGATTAAGAAAGAAAGTGCAATCCTGCTAAAAAACCTATGTGAATTTAAACGAGGAGAAGTATCGTGAATAGTACAGAACGTGTAAGAGCTACTTATGAATTTAAACCTGTAGACCATCTTCACCGCAAGGAATTTTATATCAAAAAAGTCAAATTTTTAGGTAATGTTGATTATTAAACTTATTCCGTTCTAACCGCAGAGAACACAGAGGCGGCGCAGAGAACACGGAGACATTCCTGTTTCTCGCCGCCCTCTGTTCGCTTCGCTCAGCCGTTTGCTTCGCAAACCGCCGTCGTCGCCGCGAACGCTGCGGTTAAAGAACAACCCCCTACCCCCTTTGGTAAGGGGGACAGCTCGAAAAACGCAACTTTATTTTTCAAAACTACCTAAATTATAAGGAGATATCAAATGCAGTTTCCCTCCTTACGGATGGGGACTTCTGCGCCGCATAAAATGAAAATTATAGATTTCAAAACCTTTATTGTCGGTAACCCCTGGAAAAACTGGGTTTTTATAAAACTTTACACCGATGAGGGAATTACCGGTCTGGGCGAGGCGACCGGTGGGCTATCGACCAGGCCACACCAGGCTGACATCGAAGAGTTGGCGCGTTTTGTAATTGGCGAAGACCCGTGTCACCCCGATAAACTCTGGCATAAAATGTACAAAGGCCGTTTTCTGAAGACATCGTTAGGTATGACCGGCATCGAATTAGCTGGTTGGGATATTCTGGGCAAAAGCCTTGGTGTACCGGTCTGGCAATTGCTGGGCGGCAAACACCGCGACCATTTGCGGGTTTATGCGAACGGTTGGTATCAAGGACCACGCGACCCTGTTTTCTTCGCCGAAAGAGCGGCTAAGATGGTTGAGCAAGGCTACACAGCGCTCAAGTTCGACCCCTTCGGCGGAGCATATCGTCAGATCGACCGTCAGAGTGAGCGATTATCGATTAACATTGTTCGCGCGGTGCGCGAAGCTGTCGGACCAGATGTGGACATTTTAGTCGAAGGACATAACCGTTTCAGCGTCTCGCATGCCATTCGCATCGGCAAGCAACTTGAAGAATTTGACCCGATGTGGTTTGAGACTCCCGTCAATTGTGTGGACATCAACGCCAGCATTGAGGTAGCCCGAGCAATCAAAGTGCCAATGGCACTCGGCGAAGACTTTGAGCGAATCGGACAGTTTGCGGACTTGCTGTCTGCACGGGCGATTGACATTCTTCAACCGGAGGTATTGCATCTTGGATTGGCGAACATAAAGAAGGTGTGTGGCATGGTTGAAGCCTACGAAGGGCTGATAGCCAGCCATCAAGCTCAAAGCCCACTCTGTACCGCTATCAACACGCATCTGCATGCTTCCATCTCAAACTTTTTGATCCATGAAAATTTTGATGACTCGCTTGAGCCGTGGACATGGGACGTACTAACAGGCGTACCGCGCGTCGAGAACGGCTATATCACTGTGCCAGATACGCCCGGCTTCGGCGTAGAACTCCATGAAGCGGAAGCAGCCAGGCATCCTTATGGCCCGAAGAATTTCCTGCGCCTTTTTGAAGAAGGCTGGGAAACACGCCGTCCACCCGAGGAGTAAACCAAAACGCCGAATTTTGATGGCATCCCAATGCCTTGAACTCAAGTAATGTCATTCTGAGCGAAGCGAAGAATCTGGCTAAGAAGCTAAAGTCCACTCGAAGTGGACTAAACCAGCTCCCAGTCGTCCCCCTTAATCCCCCTTATCAAAGGGGGTAGGGAGGTTGTGGGGGCAAGGGGGTTGTCTCTGAGACGACTTGAGCCACTTAGTCTGTTCGCTACGCTCAGTAGTCCCCCTTAAAAAAGGGGGTTAGGGGGTTGTACTTCGTAAACTACTGAATTGATTCACAGGCTTAAGTTCCCAAACGAAGAGATTTTGGACCGACTTGGGTTCAAAAAGTAACTTAACAGTCACCCCGTTACTCCTGGTTACCCCGTTGGAAGCCCCCACATTTATGTATGGGGAGTAACGGGGTCACCACCAAGTGCAATTTACCCCCAAAACGCGGAAAGCAGATGAGGCTGATAATATGGAAAACAAAGACAATTCTAATAAACCTGAAGTTGAAACCATCCACCCGAAACGGAGCATCTGGCGGACTTATGATATCACCGATGGCTTGCCCGCAGGCGTTCAGTGCCTGCGGCAAGATCGGCAGGGCTATCTCTGGCTGGGGACCAAAGAAGGACTCTGTCGCTACGATGGGGCAAAATTTATCCTCTACACCACCGCCGAGGGGTTGGCGGATAATAATGTCTCGGCAATCTGTGAAGACCATCTGGGACGCTTGTGGGTTGGCACTGGATGGTGGAACATCACTGGAAGAGGTGTTTCCTGCGCAGTTGACCCTGAACTTAGCCGAAGGGATGGACAACGCTTCCAAACCTACACCATCGCCGAGGGGTTAGCGGATAATAGTGTCTGGACAATCTGCGAAGACTGTCAGGGACGTTTGTGGTTTGGTACTATGGGCGGCGGTGTCTCTTGCTTTGATGGGCAGCGCTTCCAAACCTACACCACCGCCGAGGGGTTAGTGCATAATTATGTCTTGATGATTCGCGAAGACTGTCAGGGACGATTGTGGTTTGGCACCGTGGGCGGCGTCTCCTGCTTCGATGGGCAGCGCTTCCAAACCTATACCACCGCCGAGGGGTTAGTGGATAATAATGTCCTGGCAATTTGCCAAGATTGTCAGGGACGCTTGTGGTTTGGCACTGGAGGCGGTGTTTCCTACTTTGATGGGCAGCGCTTCCAAACCTATACCACCGCCGAGGGATTAGCGAATAATGGTGTCTTGGCAATCTGCGAAGACCGTCAGGGG
>Ga0194125_10004868_pt1 | contig 20754 bp, 21 predicted proteins | sample TA2KigC250mmetaG_FD_148626 | JGI IMG/M metagenome (GOLD analysis project Ga0194125, IMG submission 148626) | Freshwater microbial communities from Lake Tanganyika, Tanzania - TA2015034 Kigoma Deep Cast 250m | ecosystem: Environmental > Aquatic > Freshwater > Lake | place: Tanzania: Lake...
CAGGCTGGACAAGGAAAATTACGATATGATAATGAGAAAATCTGAGGAAAAGAAGAAAGAATATGAAGAAACTGTAAATGAAAGGGAATCCGAGCAGAAAAAACTTGAGGCCAATCTTGAAAAGGACAACATACTGTTAGAAAAAGTTAAGGGTGAAAAAGCAACTGTTCAAAAAACCCTTGCAGATATTAAGGAAAGAATCGCAAAAATTCAACCGCCAGGTATTACCCTTGCAGGTGAGTGGAAAATGGTTGCCACTGCTTATTTTGCCGGCGGCGGTGGGCTTAACGGTGACGGTATAACTGCTACCGGACTTCGTGCAAGGAAAGGTATAATAGCTGTAGATCCAAGAGTAATCCCTCTCGGAACCAGGATTTATATAGACGGTTATGGAGAAGCTCTTGCTGCAGATACCGGGGGATGGATTAAGGGAGACAGGATTGACTTGTGCTTTGATACTCTTGAAGAATGCTACAGGTATGGAAGACGAAGAATTTATGTTTATTTGATTGAAAATTAAACAGACATTAAATAATTGCAAGAAGTTTAGAAAGTGATTTAAAGTCTTCGATATACTTTTCTTCAGAAATTAAACCCTTTTTAACGTCTGCAGCACTGCAGAAAGGCAGCAGCTTAAAAGAAGGGTTTTCAAAAAGTCTCATATGAAGTTTTTTAATATCATTATGCTTTTTTTCAATTGAGAAAAAATTTCCAAGGATAACATTAGAGACATCCAGGCCAAGTGAAATTATAATATGGGGAGTGATAACTGAGATTTCTTCAGTTAAATAATTTATACAGTTCTGAATATGTTTAGCAGACGGACTGGAAGCTTTTATTTCTTCTTTATTATCTTTATTTTTAACAGTTTTTCTTGTGTTGCATTTTACGAGATATGTCAGGTATGTATCTGTTTCCAGACTCAGACCTGTTCCAGCCAATACCCTGTTTATTAATTTACCTTCTTCATTATCCGTAAATGGGACACCCCTTTTCTCAACACCATCATCGAAGGGATAATAACCAACAATAATTAATCTGGCACTTGGCGCACCGATACCATGTACGGGCTGTATCCTTGTCTTGACTAAATCGAGGCATTGCTTGCATGAGAATATTTCTTCATTTAGTTTGTTTAAGCTTTTCTTTGAACTTATCGGCATTGTTCACAGTATACTATATATATTGTTGAGAGTAAACTATCAGAATTGCAATGTTAGCATAAATTTCGTGATAAAAAAAAATAATGGGCCAACGGATGGATTACTTCAGAAAACCATTTGAAGGCAAAGCGGGCACGGTTTCTCTTTTAAGAGGAGAGCGAAGCATTAAAACTATTTAAATAAACAATTAAAATTCTTATAACTATGGATACCTGTAATGACCGGTTATGCTCTTTTTGCCCAATATATCCTCCTCAACCGTATAACCCGGGTCTATATAATTATATATAACCTTTGGCACATCTTTTCTTGTAGTAAAATCTGAGATTATTCCAGCATTATCAGTGTAACCGACTCCATCCATATCAAAGAAAACAACGTCACCGGGAAGCCACTGGGAAAGATTGTTGTTATCCGCATAATCAAAACTGGTAATAAGGGAACTGGCATTTCTTTCAAAATAAACTTTTAAATTCTGGATTCTTCTATAATCTATATTTGCATCAGCAAACCGTTGCCTCCATATTGCCATCAAAGGATACGCATCAAAATTTTTTTCGATATCCTCATCTACAAGCATCCGCAAGTCAAAGCCGGCTTCCATAAAAGCTCTTGCTATTATATCTGTGCAGAGCGCATACTCCTCTGGTGGATTTCCCCCGCTGTAATAATTAGGTTCATCTACCCCCTCAGCAAAAATATTCACAGCGGGATTTAAAAGCTGCTTTTTAGCACCCAGAAGGATATCCTTCTGATCATTTATACCATCGCTATCATAGTCGCCTGTAATTCCCACATTATCAAGATCAATTACTCTAAATCTTGGAAGAATTGAACTTAGTGCTGTAGGAGGACTGTACTCTTTTTTAAAAGTGAACTGGCTTATACTGATTGTTACAGCAAGTATTATTATCAAAATAAGGATGATAATTAAAAGATGTTTTAAATTAAATCTTCTCTCATTAGTTTCCATTTAAAACACTTAAAAAAATATTCTTAAAAAAAAGCTGTTATTCTAAAATTAAAAAAGCCAATATCAATATTTATAATTTCAAGTAAACCTGTAATTCCTAAAAATAAAATTAGAATTGAATAAAAAGTAATATAAACAATATGAAGCTTGGAAAAATTAATCTTTCCATTTTTACCTGTTTTCAGGTCAGTCTCTCTTAAATCACCCGTTTTCAGTTCACCTTTTTTCAGCACTATAACAATAATTCTTATAATATTTGCAGCAAAAAATATAAAAGAAACCGCAGCAATAATTACAGCAAAAATCATAAGAATGAAGTTATAAGAGCTGGTCTTCAGTAATGAAACGTTTCTAAAATAATCAATAATCGGCTTTAAAATAAAAAATCTTATTATGTATCCACTGGTGCCAATCAGCCCGCCAAAAGAAAGCAGGAGAAATATTAAATTAATACCTACAAATTTATTCTTTTCTGCAAATCCTTTAATATTTTCAATACTGTCTATCCCGTATTTTTTTTCAACTTCGGAAAATACGGCAAATATGGGAAGATAACATAGCCCTGTCACAGCTAGATTAGAAAAGATTAACCAGTCCATTCTTTTGTCATCAATTATTCCCAGGCTGTGGCCTGCGACTGCAAGGATTGTTATGCTTAAACTGGAAAGAAATAAAAATGCAAGTATTCTTCTTATGCTTGTAGTCTTAACTGCTCCAATATTGCCACCAACTGCTAAAAGAAAAGCTATTGTCAGAAATACTATTGTCAGATAAAAATTGTTTTTTTCAATAAAATAGAAAAGTGTGCTCTTTAATTTTAAAAATAAAAATAATCCCGAGGGAAAATATAGAAACCATATCACAAGAACTGATGAGATATCACACCTTTTAGTCAGTTTTATATAAGCTCCCTGAAAAGGAAAGATAAAAAGGTAAAAATAAATACTTGCAAAAATTATAAAAACACCTGCTTTAAACAGTGCACTATCTATTTTTTCAGATTCAAGAATCTGTGAAAAACTCTTAAAATCTGTTGAACCAAAAATTAATGAAAAGCCAGCCAGGATAAGCAGAAGGGAAAATGCAGATACCAAAAAGTATCTTATTAAATGATTCCTGGTTGAATATTCATCAACATTTTTTATATTTCCATTACTGTTAAGTAAAGAAATAAGCTGAAAAGTGCAGGTTATAAAAACTGCAAGACTTGTAAAAATCATTAAAAAATTATTTGACATTATATATAAACTTGAACCGAAAACAGTAAAATTAAAAATTATAATTATTTTAATAAAATTATTCTTCTCTATGTTGTTAACTGAAATAAAAAATAAAATATTTAGAGATATAAAAAGAATAATAGATATTTGCATCATCTGAAGAAAATCATAATTAAAAAGATAATTGGAAAAAACTCTACCAATAACATAATTCTGTATGTTCAAAAATAATCCATAAGCAAATGCAAGTGCTGAAATAATTGTTATAAATATCTTGACCGGTTTTTTCCTTGAAAGACCAAAAAAAACCGAAAATAGGGCTGCACCTAAAAGAAGCGCACTGCTGTTAAAAGGGTGTATTTTATCCAGTATACCACTAATTATCATCAATCTTATCGTCTCCCCACCAATCAGATTTATCTGGTTTAAATAATCTAAAATCTCTTAAAACATCGAGCTCATAAATATGTGTCTGTCTTGAATTGTTATAAAAAACTATTGAAAACAGAAGTATATAAACTGATATGAAAGCAAAAATTATAAATGTTTTATCCCAGGCTAATGACTGGTATAAAAATAATGCAAAGCTTAAAAAATTAATAAGCGATGAAAGGATTAAAAACTGAAATGAAACAATTATGGATAAAAAGCTCCTGCAGTATGAAGCTCCAAATAACCCAAGTAAAAACAATGCAAAGCTTATATAACTGATATATTGTATATTCAATTCTTTCCTTTTTTACCAGGAAGTATTCCTATAAACCATATAAAGCTTGATGTAAGCACAAATATAACAAGTAGAATAACTGGAATATAATTTGAACCAATATCATCCAGTATGCTGATAGCTACCGGCGTACTAAAACTTTTTACCATCGTGATACTTTTATAAAAATCCTGTGTATATCTATAGAACAAATAACCAATGAATATGCAAAATATTATTGATAATACCAGATTAACGATAATGTTCGTCTGTGATTTTCCTGAATATTTATTCTGTTTTTTATAGTTGTGGTAATTTTTACCAAAACCAAAAAATTCCTGCTGAAAAACATGGGTAAATAAAAGTAAAAAGAAAAGAAGCATAACAATTCCTGCCAGGGCAAAAGTAGCAACTGTAAAAAAAAGAAAGCTTGCTATTCCAGCAGATATATACATCAAAAATAAGAAGGTAAGTTTTTTGCGCTGGTCAACAAGAACAAGCGATATAATTCCAAAAATTAAAATAAGGCTTAAAAGAAAATAATTTATAACTGCTAAAACAAATTTTCCATCAATCATTTTGACCAAAAATCCCTTATTGAGTAATCAGACTGTTTTACTAAATCAGTTTTTTCAAACCTGAAAGAATTCTTTTCCAGATCGGCAAGCTGGTGCCTGTATGTCATCTCTATCGCATCAAACTCACAAAATTCTACACAATTTCCACAAAATATACATTTAGCCAGATCTATATAAAACTCATCAAGATATTCCCTTCCAACCTCATCGATACCTTTTTTTATTTCTATACATTTCTCCGGACAAATCATTTCACAAACCCCACAACCGCTGCAAATAATCTCTAGGCTGTCCAGATCCATTTTTAATCTCGGTATCCCCCTGCTTCCTTCAGGAATTATTATTCTTTCCTTTGGATATACAACATTTCTTGGTTTTCTGAAAACATTCCCAAAACCTATGAAAAAATCCCTTATGACAGGTCTCAATTTAAAAACCCCTGAAAAATAAAAATGTTTTAAAAATTACAAGACTTATATAATATTTATATTAAATTATATACATTTCTTAATATAAAAAATATTAATGTCAGTAAAAAATTAACAGCAGAAAAAGGAAATAAAAATTTAAAATTCATACTTACTATATAATTATAGTCATTCAATTTTGGTGTAGCCTTATCAATTAAAATTAAAATAAAAAAAATGATGTAAAATTTAACACCAAAAGTAACATACCCGTTTACAAATTTGATGGGCTGCCACCCTGAAAGATAAAAAATTACTATTAAAACTATTAGGAAAAACACAATACTGTAGTAGGAAATAATAACTATAAACCTGCCAATGCCCGCTCCTTCCTTCTCGGTATCTTCAGAAAATAACAGTGTGTTTCTATTGGTCAAGCCTAAAAGCTTAAACTGCATAAATATTGAAGTAAAAACAACTATAAAACCAAGTGGCTGATAAATAATATTTGGGTTTTGGTATTGAAAATTTACAATTTCTCTTAAGCTCAGCGTCCTGTTTATTAGAACAAGGCTTGAAGTACAAAATAGTAAAGGGGTAAAGAAAGTAAAAACCATTGCCGTTTTTTTCGTAAAATTACTGTAATTAAAACTGTAACTGCTTCTTGATGCAATAACCAGATTTATAAAAATTATAAGTATGTAAAACATTATCGCAATTATTAAGTCAAAATCAAATTTTAATATAATCAATGATTGTGAAAAAGGAATTATTGTCCATATAAAAATTGAAAAGAAGAGTAATAAAAGCTCCCAAATATTAAGCCTGTAATCTTTAGAAAGATACCTGAGCATTTTCACAAAAGGATAAGCAAGTCCACCGCCCCTGCTCATCACAAAACCTCTTCGCAGTTCAGATCTTGAAGAAATCTTGTTTACAATATAGGAACAAAAGTAAAGATTTACTCCAAATATTAAAAAAATATATATAATTTTCTTAAATATTATCAGCATTTGTTTTATCTTTTTGTCTCTATTATTTCACCGCTGCTTATATCAAAACTTGCAAGTATAATTTCGAGATCTTCAATTTTACAGCCAGGAAGTATTTTTTCAATAAGATTAACGCTGTTCCTGGATGGCCCAATTATAATCATATTTAAAATTACATTCTCCTTAACTTCAAGATAAATCTTAAAAACCCCATGTGGACACTCAACTCCTGATATCATCACAGAATAAGGAAAATATAGCTCATCAAGATTTATTAATTTCTTTATGCGTTCTTCGGGCATCTCATTTACAATCTGGTGAATTATTTTTAATGATTGAAATATTTCCCTGAATCTTAGCTGAATTCTGTCAAGACAATCTCCGTACTTTCCAGAAATAATTAAAAAGGACATGTCTTTGTATAAAAGAAGATTCCTGTTCTTCCGCATGTCATATTTTATTCCAGAAGCTCGAAGATTTGGTCCCGAAATCCCGAGATTTATTGCAGTATTTTTATCAGCAACACCAGTGTTTTTTAATTTACCGGTAATAATTGAATTATCAAGAAGCAAGGTTTCAAGCCTGGTTACCCTTTTAAAAATTACAGGCAAATTTTCCCTTATATTTTTAATCTTCTCATAACTCAAATCTTTCTTCACTCCGCCAATTCTAATAAAATTAGGGTGAATTCTTGCACCGGTTATAAATTCAATAATCCTGAGTACCCTTTCCCGCTCTATTAAGCTCTGGTTATATGCAATTTCATTACCAAGAACCTTGCATATATTGGAAATAAAATGCAAATGACTTGAAATTCTGAAAAGCTCACAAATTAGCATTCTTATATACTGTACCCTTTTTGGAACTTTTAACTGCATAAGCTCTTCAATTGCGAGACAGAAGCATAACTCTGGAAATATTCCTGCATTATAATCAAACCTGCTTATATAGGTAAGGATATTGGTAAGTTTTCCATTTTTAAAAAAATTATCTCCAACTACCCTTGAAATATCAGTGTCTATATAGGCTTTCTCTATTTCATCATAATCCGCTGTAATATACATATCCAAACTGTCAAATCCATCAAGTGCCTGATTTTTAATAACCATATCAATCTGGCTTTCTTTTAAACCTGGCCTTTTTTCATAAAACTCTGCAGAATCAAAAAAATTTTTTATAACTAATATTAATTCATTATATTCACGCTCAAGCGCTGCACTGGTAAAAGAAGAAAGTATAACTTTTAATAATATTGAAAAATTATTTGAAACAGATGATAAATTTAAAAAGAGGTAATCTCTTCCTCCGCTATTTAACAAACTTAAACTATTGAGTACCCGAACTTCCAGTTCGGGATTATACTTTAATTCTTTTAGAACTTCATATAGATTGTCCTTCTTCACCACGCAGAATATTTCCTGACTAAACTTTTTTATTATTTCTAATTTATTTTTTAAATAATAATCCAGATTTCGCTCAACCCGTTCAATAAAAACTATTTTATGTGAAGAATATATTCCGTTGTACAGTTCTTTTGCCATACTTTTACTGCAAATCCTTAAGCCTTAAAATTGAATAAATGAAAGCCTCGGGTCGTGGAGGACAACCAGGCACAAAAAAATCTATATTTATATCAGGAGCAATTCTTTCAATTAATTTGTAGCCTGTAAATAAGATGCTGCCCTCGACAATACATTTGCCAACAGCTATTACCCATTTTGGTTCCCTTATACAGCTGTAATAATCAAGCAATCTTTCTTCAGCAATACTGTTGTAAAATCCCTGTATAACAAGTACATCAGCATCTTCTGGAATATTTACAAAATTTACTCCAAATCTTGAAATATCATATGTTGGACCAGCTGTTGCGAAAATTTCCTGCTTGCAGCAACCAAGGCCCACAACAAATAAATTGAGGCTGTTTTTAACCAATGATTTCATTGAAAACTTTTTTTCGTCTTGTTCATATTTTTATAATTCTTTTTATAATTGAGCAATTAATTTATAAGTTATTTAATTAATAAATTAATTATTGTGATAAATATTTAATAATAACTTTATGAACTATCTATTAATAATTTTTGACTTGACCGTGTATACTGTAACTACAAGAATTAAAAACACAATAGTTAAAATAAGATAAAGGCTGCCTCCCCCTTTTATATTTGTAGCAAAATACAAAGAGAGCATAACAAGGAAAATAAAAAATATTGTAAATATAAATATTAGGCCTATCACAAAGAGGGCTTTTAAAATATTAACATCTTTTTTTAAATCATATAAGCTAAAACCTGAACTCTTGCTTTTTTCAGACTCACCCTTAAATTCAACCACTTTTAACTTTCCCCCTGGTAATTTCAAATTATCTGTGTCCGTGGTTATATATATTTTTTTCTTTGATTTATAAATAAGGAAACGTGAAAGCAAAAATAGAAAAATAAAAACAAAAAGAAAAACCGCTGCAAAGGCCGCTATCGAATAAATATTGCTTACAAAAATATTAATAGATTCCTCGGACATTTTAAAGGCTAAATTTCTTTTTATATTTTTAAATGTTTTTGAATAAAAACTTTACCATAATTGCCTGGCTACATCAATTAAAAACAGCGTCAAATACAATATTTAATACAATATTGTTTAATAATAAAATTATTTATATAATTTAAAAAAATCTTTACATACAATAGATGAGAGTCAATAGAACCCTTAAAAATATAGAAACTATTAAAAAAATCGGTATCTATTGTTGGTCTATAATCGGGCTTTTAATCCTGACGGCACTATTTTTTTATGTTATATACCGTATAAGAATAGCTATAATACCTCTTATTGTAGCAGCAGGCATAGCATACCTTTTAAGTCCGCTGGTTATCCTGCTCGAAAAAAAGATGAAAAGGGTTTTTGCAGTAACAATAGCTTACATTATTTTTACCGGGTTTTTCTTTACCTTGTTTTTCTTTATGGTTCCCCTTGTTGTGGATCAGTTCAAATTGTTTGTTTCAAAACTGCCGCTTTATATAAAAAACCTTACAGAGTATATTAACCTTGTAATTGAAAAGAATATAATCGTTTCAAATATTGAAGGAGTAATTGGAAAAGAATTTGCCCCCCTTGACTCAAATGCAATATCGCAGTATTTCATCAACTTGTTAAGTACAAGAAATATAAATTTCTTACAGGGAGTAACAGCATTTACAAGATCAATTATTAATATTGTTGTAATCTTTATTTTTGGACCGCTGCTTGGTATATACATCCTAAAAGATTCCGGAAAGCTTCGAAATGTTTTTATAAAGGTTCTTTCCGCAAAGTATAAAGACCAGGCTAACAATTTACTTGATAGAATTAATAATGTTGGCGGCAGGTATATAAGAGCCCAAATTCTAATTTCAATAATTGTTGGAATCCTCTGTTCTTTAATCCTGTTCCTTTTAAAGGTTGATTTTCCAGTTTTACTTGGTTTTATTGCAGGAATATTAAACCTTGTACCCTTTTTGGGTCCAATTTTAGGTGCAATTCCGGCAGCACTGACTGCATTCTTTATTTCACCCCTTAAAGCACTCCTTGTAATACTACTATTTGTAGCAGTACAACAGGTGGATAATTATGTAATAAGTCCAAATATTATGAAATACCAGGTAGGTGTTCATCCTGCAATCGTTATTTTTGTGTTAATCACAGGAGGTGCGCTTTTTGGACCTTTAGGGCTTCTGCTTGCAGTTCCGACCATAGCAGTAATTCAGGCAATCATGAAATATTATTTACTCGAAAGAAAGAAAACAGCATCATGATAAATATCCTGCAGGGGTTTACCCGTCTTTTTTGCAAGACTGACACAGGATTCATATTCTGGCGAAATAATAATTTCCTTTCCTTTTAAGATTGCTACTTTAACCATAACTTCGCCATAAGGAAGCTTTACTCTTTTTATCTCCCTTTTCAGTGCAAATCTTTTAACTTCTTCAACCCTTACCCCGAATGTAGATGTCTCAGAAAATATAAGAATCAGTGTATCTGCAAGATTTTCAGGTTTACACAGGGCACAAACCTTAAATGCAGGCCTGTTTTTTTTCATTAGTATTGTTTCTACCCAGGCATCAAGCACTTTGTTTTTAAAAAGTCTGTCCAGTAAATATCCAATAATCTCCGGGGTACTGTCATCTATGTTTGTTGATAGAATTATTAATTCCTGCTCGTCTAAAAAATTAAAAATTGAATCTTTATAAATATCTTTATAAATTCCAGGCCCTGTTTCTTCTGGAGCACTGCCGTATAGCAATCGTAAAACATTCGGGCTGTCTTTGCCCTCTGTATTCCCCGCACCCATACCAATTTTTTTAACGCTCATTGCCGGTATATCATTAAAATTATTTACAAGGACCTTTATTATTGCTGCACCCGTAGGTGTTGTCACTTCAAAATCAAAATCTCCCCCATAAACTGGAATTCCTCTCAATATTTCAAGTGTAGCTGGTGCTGGAATAGGAATCTTGCCATGAATTGTTGGAGCTGTTCCTCTCCCAAGAGGAATTTTTCTACTGTAAACAAGGTTTATGTCAAGGCAGTAATATAAAATTGCACAGGATACAATATCTATCATAGAATCAACTGCACCAACTTCATGGAAATGAACATCATCTACAGGGCTTCCGTGGATTTTTGACTCGGCTCTGGCTATCTCTGTAAAAATATTAATGCTTAAATTCTTAACCTTTTCATCAAGACTGCTTACATTTATTAAATTTTTTATATCTTTAAAACTTCTTGCCTTCTGCTTTGTTTGAACATTTACACTGAATTTAGTGACAAGAAGTGAGCCAGATTTTACATTTGCTTTCTCAATTCTGTAACCATCAAGATTGAGCTTTTTTAATTCGTTTTTTAAAAAATTAATATTTATTTTTTTTAGCCCAAGATCAAGAAAAGCACCAATAATCATGTCGCCACTGATACCGGAAAAGCAATCTATATATAAAATATTTTTCATTAAGACCCCAGACCTAAATTTAACATTAAATTAAAATAGCTTTGCAGGCACCTGCCTGCTAAAGTAAGTGGTACAAACTTAAAATCTTTATTTATTAATAATATCTTTCATTCTATATAATTTTTATAATATAGTCAGTAAAAAATTAAAAAAAGCTATTGGTCAAAAAATAAAGATATAAAATTAAAGCTAATGGCACTGACATGATGCTGTTATTTATGCTAAACTGAAAGAGCCTAAACTTAAATAGCAGCCGACAAAAGCTATATATCTATGTAAGTATCTTATAATATTTTTAATAATGTCAATAATAATTATTAATACAGGGATAAATTTAAAAAATGAAAAACGGTATTGAAAATGACAGCATAAATACTGCCAAAAAATTTAGTAGAGCCATTAAAAAAATAAAGGAGATGGGTAAAGTCTTAATTGCTTTTTCCGGGGGTGTTGACAGCAGCCTGCTTTTAAAAATAGCAGTTGATGCCCTTGGTGCAGGTAATGTTGTAGCGGCAACTATTAAAACACCGCTTATTGGTGATTTTGAAATAGAAGAGGCTAAAAAAATTGCAAGACTGTTTAACTGCAGGCATATTATAAGGGAAAAAAACATTCTTGAGCTTGAAAATGTAAGAAAAAATCCTAAAAGAAGATGCTATTTCTGTAAAAAAGAGGTTTTTTCATTAATCAGCGAGATTTCAACTCAACTATCTTTTAAATATATACTTGACGGCACTAATTTTAACGACACCTCCAGCTACCGGCCAGGTCTTAAAGCACTGAAGGAATATAGTGTAATAAGCCCGTTTGTTGAAGAAAAAATAAATAAAAAAGAAATAAGGCAATATGCAAAAAATTTGTACCTTCCTTTCTATCAAAAGCCTTCCTCTGCATGTCTTGCCACAAGAATACCCTACAGAAGCCGGATAACTGCAATAAAACTGGAAAAAATAAAAAAAGCGGAAGACCTGCTCAGAAGTCTTGGATTTTTTAATTTAAGGGTAAGATATCACAATAAAATTGCAAGAATAGAGATAGACCCAAATGATTTTGGGATAGTTATCAATAAGAAAAACTGTCAGAAAATTGTTGAAGAATTAAAGAAGCTCGGTTTTAAATATATAACTCTTGACCTGGAGGGATTCAGGAGCGGAAGTATGGATGAATAAGACTTTTAAGTATGGCAGATAGAGAAATAAAGCCTGCTGAAATAAAAAAACTGATAACAAAAAAAATTACATATCTGGCTTTTGAGCATATAGAATTTGCAAGTTTTCTGTTTAATGCAAACAACAGAATACAAACAATAAAAGAAAAGAATACAACCAGTCCAAAAAATGACAGGATGTTCCAGACAAAAAGAGCTTTTTTATAAGTCAGGATAAAAGCCATGGAAATTAAAATTGCTGCAGCTAACCAGATTACAAAATTTTTCTTTTTATCAAGATAGGATTCTTTGTAAAGAATCTTCCTGCAAAAAATAACACTGTTTTTTATTGGAAGTAAAACTAAAATTAAAAACCAGCCAACTGAAAAACCTGTTGCAAACCTTACAGTGTTACTTGCTGCTACTATTTTAAAAAAGGTCAAAACAGCATCTACAGCCATAAGACAAAATAATATTATTAGAACTGTGATTATCTTTCTACCTGGAAATCTTGCTTTTACTTTTCTTTCCAGGGCAACCAAAATTATAAGGGAAAAAATAAATCCCAGATACAGCCCTGTACATCTTGAGCACAGGGGCATGTGCAGCTGTTCGGAATAAAAACTCAGTACGGCTCTCTGGTGACAGACTCCATGGCCTAAAAATTCTAAAAAATTCAAATTAGTAATAGAAATTTAGTGACTCCATTAATGAGGGAAGCCATGTAAAAAAACTGGCTGCAGTTACTGCGATAACTATAACATATATTATCCCTCCAAGTATTCCAATGGCACCAAGAATAATACCTGTAAGTGCCATCCCCTTCCCTTTTTCACTGGATTTTATTTCTTTTATTTTCTTAAACTCAATTATCCCGATTACAAGTGCGGCAATACCAAGAGCAAAATTCAACCCCATCACCCAGCTGCAAACAAGTGCCACAATACCAAGCACCATAGCTGTTATTGCAAGGCCGCTTGCTCTTTCTTCAGGAGACGGGGCACCAATTACCTGTGGCTGAACTTCTTCAGTTTTTTGTTCTTCTTCCATTGAATACCTCCTTAATATCCAAGCTTTTTTAAAAAATTTTTACTGTTTATTGTTAAAATATTATCTACTTGCTCCTTTGTTAAACCCGCAGCAAGTGCTATTTTCTCCTGCCAGTTCTCATAAAAAAGGTTATCTGCGTTGTGTGCATCACTATTTACTAAAAACTTAACATCTGCATCTCTGCCTATCTTTGCAACTATACCATTAGTTAAGCAGTGCCCTGCTCTTTTGGTTAATTCAATATAAATATCATTTTTTGCAGCAATTGCTGCTTCTTTAGGCGTTAAAAATCCAGGATGCGCCAGAATATCTATATATTTAGAACTGACAGCATTTAAATTAGTACCTTTTTCAACCTTTTCGACAATGCTTTCGCCATGTGCTATTACTAACCTTGCACCTTTTTCTTTTGCATACTTTGCCATTTCATCAATACTTTCAGCGGGAACATTCGTAATTTCAATACCTGGAATTGCCATTATATCCCAGTATTTAGAAATCAATTTACAGTCTTTCGAGACGCTTTCAATAAGCTCATCAATATTGCTGTAGCTTGCATGGTCGGTTATTCCTATGCATTTGTAGCCCGATGCAGCGGCAAACCTTGCAAGCTCAACAGGGCTGTTTTCACCGTCAGAAAAAAAAGTATGGGTGTGAAAATCATATATATTTTTCTGTATTGTTTTATGCGCTATGTTATGTCCTTTCCAGCATTATTTTTACATTTAGAGTTTTTCTAATTTTACCAACTCATTAAATAAAAAACTATAAAAATTCAAAATGGGCTGCTAAATTAATTGTTAAATTTATTTTTAGCTCATACCCTGCATATTTTTTACATGATTCTTGCCAATTGACAATCAATATATATAATTCTTTCTAATTACCTTTTTAAAAATTTTTTAAAAATGGAGAGCTGGTTAACTAAATTTATTAATATTATTGGCTCATCAGTATGCCACCAGCTGCCTGAACGAAGTCTTGGTGATAAAACATTAATTATGCCGGTATGTTCCAGGTGTGAAGGAATCTATGTTGGTTTTTTTATTGCCGCAATAATAATTTTTTTGTTGTTTAAAAAAAAGGAAAATGAACTGCCTCCGCTTTATGTACTCATCACAATGATTGCCTTTGTTATTTCAACAATTGTAGAAGGTGCTCTTGGTTTTTTTTCAATCGCTCATACAAATAATGTCTCAAGATTTGTGACTGGATATCTTGCAGGTTCAGCAGTTATGGTAATTGTATTTCCAATATTTAACTATCAGTATTATAAGGATTCAATAACAGTTAGAATTTTTTTAAAGCCCTGGCAGTTTATAACATTTTTATCAATAAATATTGCTTTTATCGCAATTATTCTTTTGGATTTAAAATTTTTAAATTATTTCTTTTTTTACTTCTCTTCCATTTCAGTTTTATTCACATTTTATTTTATTAACCTTATACTTTTACTGCTAATTCCAGCATTTTCGCAGAAGGCTCTCTTTCTTTTTAGCCGATACCTTGTACTTCCCACTATTTTTTCACTAATGCTTACAGCCTTAGAAATATACCTGTCCTATCGATTTCACCAGTTTCTGCTTAAATTGAATTGATACAGCACAGGTTAAGCTTCTTTTTTGAATTGTTTGAAGTTATTTAAAAAATATTTGATTTTCGTGTTAATTTTTAGGTTAATTATCGGCAATTATTCATTTTAAATAAATTTTTCAATTAATTGACACCCATATTAAATAATGATAATTTTCTTACTTATAGTGATTGTATGTAAAGAAAATATAATTTAATAATTTTTTTGCCTTATGAACTTAGCTCACTTACAAACTATACATACAGTTTATTTATAAATTGAAACGATGCAGCATACTATATATTATAAAATGGTGAGTTAAGCCCATAAGAAACTTTTATATTTAAAACTTAAACAATTAAATTTTTATGGAAAATAAAAAAAATCGATCTTTTAAAAAATATATCTACATGGACCATGCTGCTACAACACCAGTGCTTCCTGAAGTAGTTGAAGAGGTTAATAAATGCTTTACAGAATTTTATGGCAATGCATCAGAGCCTCACCAGCCTGGAAGGAAAGCCAGAGAAATACTTGAAAATTCAAGACAAATAATTGCCAGTATTTTAGGGGCCTTATCCACTGAAATTACTTTTACAAGCGGGGGCACAGAAAGCAATAATCTTGCATTGATTGGTTGTGCAGAAGCATATCAGAAAAAAGGAAACCATATAATAACTTCTGAAATAGAACATCCGGCAGTTATTATGCCGTTAAAAATACTTGCAAAGAAAGGATTTAAGATTACTTATCTTCCAGTTGATAGATTTGGAATAGTAGACCCGGGAGTTTTAAATAATTCGATAACTGAAAAAACAATCCTGGTTTCCATTATGCATGCAAATAATATTGTTGGAACCATACAGCCCGTCAAAATAATTGGTAAAATTTTAAAGGAAAAAAATATCCTGTTCCATACTGACGCAGTTCAAACATTTTGTAATATCAAAACAAATGTTGATGAATTAGGAGTGGACTTGCTTTCAATATCAGGGCATAAAATTTATGGCCCGAAAGGTGTTGGTGCGCTATATATCAGAAAAGGGACTAAAATTTTGCCGTATATTCATGGTGGCGGACAGGAAAAAGGCAGACGTTCCGGTACAGAAAATATACCAGGAATAGCAGGGCTGGCAAAAGCAGCTGAAATTAACCAGAAAATGCTTGATGAGAAAACATATAAGATTATAAGGCTGCGCGATTATATAAAAGAACAGATACTTAAAAGGATTGATGATGTTATCTATAACGGTCACCCCTCAAAAAGACTTCCTGGAAACTGTAATTTTTCCTTCAGGTATATTGAAGGTGAAGCAATTGTTCTTAGGCTTGATAATGCAGGTATAGCAGTGTCAAGCGGGTCAGCATGCTCATCGTCTTCAACAAAACCTACACATACTCTCATCGCTATGGGTCTTTCTAATGAAGAAGCTTTTGGGTCCTTAAGAATTACACTTGGTTTTGAAAATACTAAAGAGGAAATAGATTACTTTTTAAATAAATTAGAAAAAACGATTAAAGAGCTTAGAAAAATATCACCATTATATAAAGGTTTTAAGCATTCAAATAATTAAGACGGCAATTTTAGACAATAATTTTTATAACTATATATAATTAGTTCTTGCTGTATAATTAATTTTTTTTAAAATTGTTTGTTAGAATTAAGTTTATGATTTTCATACTTACCTTTTACAGCTTATTATTCAGCGGAAAATAACTTAAAAATAAAATGGTTAAAATAAAAAATAAATACAGTAGTAAAATACAGGATTAATATTATTATTATTTTGATTGGAGGAGATAAATGCAAATTACAAAGGACGCAATTATAAAGGCACTTTCTGAAGTCTATGACCCTGAAATTCCTATAAATATTGTAGACATGGGACTTATTTACAGAGTTGACCTTGATAGCAAAAATAATGTTGAGATAGACATGACCATGACTACAAGGGGCTGTCCCATGCATTCAATGATGACATATGCTGCAAAAAAAAGAGTTGAAAAAATTGATGGAATAGGAAGTGTTAAAGTTAACCTTATCTGGGATCCCCCCTGGACTCCCGAAATGATAAATCCCAAAATTAAAGAGCAGATGCTTAAAAATAATGAGTAATAAAAAAATTGAAAAACTCAGGCTTTATTGTGCACAGATAAATTCCACTGTAGGTGATTTCAAGGGAAACTTTAAAAAAATTTCCTTTCATATAAATAAAGCTAAATTAAATGATGCGGACATTGTTGCGTTTCCTGAAATGGCTATTACCGGTTATCCCCCGGAAGACCTGGTGCTGAAGCCAGCTTTTGTAGAAGAAAATCTAAAATATCTTGAAAAAATAAAGAAACTTTCTGAAAACATAATAATTATAATAGGATTTATAAATAAAGATTTTGAAATTTATAATTCAGCAGCAGTATTGAATAATAAAAATCTCAGCTCTGTCTATAATAAGCAGTTCCTGCCAAATTACTCAGTTTTTGACGAGGAGAGATATTTCCAGAAAGGTTCTTATGACTGCATTTATGAGGTATGCGGGATCCCTTTTGCTGTTAATATCTGTGAAGACATATACTACTCTTCAGGTCCAGCTCGCTTCCAGGCAATTTATGGTGGAGCTAAACTTATAATAAACATATCAGCTTCTCCTTATCATACCGGGAAAATAGAGCAGCGGGAAAAAATATTGTTTACCAGAGCTGTAGATAACAGGGTAAATATTTTATATGTCAATCTTGTCGGGGGCCAGGACGAACTTGTCTTTGACGGAAATTCCTTTCTAATAAGCGAGAAGGGAGTTATTTTACACAGGGCAAAACCATTTGAAGAAGACTTCTTTATCTTTGATTTATTTACAGAAAATGTTGACTCAACAAGAATTCAGGATACAAAGTATAAGAATCAAAGAGAAAGTATGAAGGTTGAGAACAAACCCTTAAAAAAAATAAAGCTCAACATCCAGAAAACACCATACACGGAGAAAAATAAAAAGCTGCCCTCTAAAAAAAATATAAATATAAAGATATTAAATAATAAAGATATTAATACAGATAAGTGTGTAGATAAATATAAAGAATTAATATCATGCCCCGAAGAGGAAATCTTTAAAGCCCTGACTCTTGGAACAAGGGATTACATTAAAAAAAATAGCTTTAAGAAAGTGGTTCTGGGCTTAAGCGGCGGAATTGATTCAGCGTTAACTTCAGTTATTGCATCCTTTGCTGTTGGCAGTGAAAATATTACAGGAATAATAATGCCATCCCCTTATTCATCTGAAGGAAGTATTAAAGATTCAGAATTACTTTCACAGAATATAAAAATAAAGACCTGCATTATTCCCATAACACCAGTTTATACAAGTTACCTTGATAATCTTAAAAATCTATTAAAAAAAAGTGAAATAAACATAACAAAGGAAAATTTACAGGCAAGGATAAGAGGAAATATACTTATGGGTCTTTCAAATGAGTTCGGCTGGCTTGTGCTTTCAACTGGAAATAAAAGTGAAGTCAGTGTGGGTTACTGCACACTTTATGGTGATATGGTTGGCGGATTCTCCCCCATAAAGGACATTTATAAGACCCTGGTCTATGACATCTGCAATTTTCTCAACAGAAAATATAATAACATTATCCCTCAGAACATTTTAAATAAGGTACCTTCTGCAGAGCTTAAGCCCGGCCAGAAAGACCAGGATAAACTTCCCCCATATGAAATACTTGATAAAATACTCAGGGCTTATATAGAGGAGGAAAAAGATTATAAAGATATTGTTAAAATGGGAATAAATAAAAAAATTGCAAAGGATGTAATAAATATGGTTGATTCCAATGAATATAAAAGAAGACAGGGTGCACCGGGGATTAAAGTCACTGAAAGAGCTTTTGGAAAGGACAGGAGATATCCGATTACAAACAGGTTCAAGTTAATTTAAAAAAAATGTTAAATATCCTACTTTTTTCCAAAAATAAAAAAAATTCTGACCTGATAGTAAAAACTCTTGATAATTTAAGCTATAAAAGTTTACACTATAAGGCCCAGGTAATTGATGAGTTCGATATAGAAGCACCTAAATCCATAAATGTAAAACTTTTTATTATAGATATCAGCAATCTCAATATTGAAGCTGAATCATCCTGTAATTGCTTTTTTGAACAAATTACCAGGCAGAAAATTCCTGCAATTTTGATACTTGCCAAAGACCAGACTATAATGATTCAGGGTTTAAAAGACTTAATTAACACATTTGAAGATATCCTTTTTGAAGAACGGATAAAAGATGAATTGGGTATAAGAGTGAATTTTGCTCTATCAAAATCTAAAGTGCTTAATTCGGAAAAATATATAATCTTTAATAATCTCGTTTTAAATATGGATAAATACGAAGTTACGGTTGATGGAATCCCTGTTGAGCTTACATTTAAAGAATATGAACTGTTAAAAATTTTACTTGAAAATCCGGATAAAGTATTTTCAAGAAATAAGCTTTTTTCAACAATATGGAAATTTGATTACTTTGGGGGTTCCAGAACTGTAGATGTTCATATGCGAAGACTCCGGATGAAGCTGACACCGGAATACAGCCAGATGTTTAAAACTATTAGAAATGTGGGCTATATGTTTTCACCAAAAAAATATTAAAAAATCATAAATTTAGATAAAAATATAAGAAGTCCGTCAGTTTAGATTAGTTTAACTGTAATTAAGCAGAGTTAAGTAATTAAATAAAACAAGAAATCTAATATTATATTAAAAAGATATTTAAAATTAACACAGATTTAACATAGATTTAACCAAAAAACAAAATTTTTGTGATATAAAAAGCATATTTAAAAATCTAAAATGAAAGGTTGAATTTTATGGCAAAAAAAGACGAAGTAAAAGAGTATGTATTAAAAAAAGCACATGAAAATAAAATCAAGTTTATAAGGATGTGGTTTACAGATGTGCAGGGTATGTTAAAAAGCTTTTCAATAACTGTTGAAGAACTTGAAGGCGCGCTTTCAGATGGAATGGGTTTTGACGGCTCATCCATTGAAGGTTTTTCAAGGATAGAGGAAAGCGATGTAATTGCACTTCCTGACCCGGCAACTTTCCAGATACTTCCATGGAGTCCTCAAGAAAATGGTGCAGCAAGGATGTTTTGTGATATTTTAAAACCTGATGGCACCAATTTCGAGGGTGATCCGAGATGGGTATTAAAAAGAACCTTAACAAAGGCTGCTGACTTTGGTTATACTTACTATGTAGGTCCTGAACTTGAATACTTCTATTTCAGGACAGATAAGGATCCTGAAATTTTAGATAGTGGTGGATACTTTGATTTAGTGTCACGGGATATAGCCAGTGATTTAAGAAGGACTACTATTTTATACCTTGAGGCCATGGGAATTGGTGTTGAATATTCACACCATGAAGTCGCTCCATCGCAGCATGAAATTGATCTCAGGTATACTGATGCATTAACCATGGCAGACAATGCAATGACATACCGGATGATAGTGAAGGAAGTTGCTGCAAGAAATGGTGTTTATGCGACTTTTATGCCAAAGCCTATATTTGGTGTAAATGGAAGTGGGATGCATACTCATCAGTCCTTATTTAAAGGTGAAAAAAATATATTTTTTGATCCCGATGATAAGTACACTCTATCAAAGGAGGGAAAATATTTTATCGCAGGACTTTTAAAACATTCCAAAGAAATAACTGCCATCACGAATCAGTGGGTTAACTCATATAAAAGACTTGTACCTGGATATGAGGCACCTGTTTATATATCCTGGGCAAGAAGAAACAGGTCAACCATGATTAGGGTTCCGATGTATAAGCCGGGGAAAGAAAAGTCCACTAGAATTGAATTTAGAAGTCCTGATCCTGCATGTAATCCCTATCTTGCTTTTAGCGTAATGCTTGCAGCAGGTCTGGAGGGAATAAAAAATAAGTACCCTCTTACTGAACCG
>Ga0194125_10004871_pt1 | contig 20731 bp, 17 predicted proteins | sample TA2KigC250mmetaG_FD_148626 | JGI IMG/M metagenome (GOLD analysis project Ga0194125, IMG submission 148626) | Freshwater microbial communities from Lake Tanganyika, Tanzania - TA2015034 Kigoma Deep Cast 250m | ecosystem: Environmental > Aquatic > Freshwater > Lake | place: Tanzania: Lake...
ATGAGCATGCCTAATCCAACACTATCCATCAAGTTTACTTTTTCAAAGTTGAGAACGAGTTGAGCATATCCTTTTTCAAGCTGTTCGTGGATAGCTTCATAAAGTTTGAGCCTATCATCTCCCAGAATATCCCCCGATAATCTGAGGATGGCGCTTTTACCTTGATACATTTTGGTGATTTCCATTATATTACCTCCAATATAGTCTTTACCGCAAAATGGGTGATAACTGAAAAACTCGTGAGAGAAGAAAATTTCCCCTTTTCTCATTAAATTTTTCGACAAACATAGATAATCCCCGGATATGGCATTATAGATTTGATGTTAATAACTTCAATGAGCGAAAAACCACATTCATGGAAGAGAAATTCAAACTCACTATGTCTTTTGTACTGCGGAATTCTAAGGCTTTTGTGTCCGCCGACGCCCAAATTCAGTTTCACACATTCTTCCAGATATGTGTATATATACTTCCAACGCGGACTTTTGTCAGTGTCTTTGACGATTAATAATCCATCATCAGCCAAATTTTCGTAAGCTTTATTTACGATTGTGCATTTGACAACTTCTGGGAGCATATACAAAACATCAAGGAGCAAAATAGCATCACAACGTGGAATATCGAATAGTGCAATGTCAGCAGCATGAAATTCGATGTTGCGTCGATCTTTAATACTTTGTAAAGCTGTAGCAATCCTTGGCGCGGATAATTCGACGCCTATGACCAAACGTTCCGATTCCAACGCTAATAGATTACTTACCAGACCATATCCACATCCTAAGTCTAAAATAACGCCGTTTTGGGGCAGATATTTATTCAAAACAGACATAATGGGCTGAATACAAAGCAATCGCGAATGGATTGAAATTTTATCCAACAATGGTAGATTAGAATACAATCCGACAAGTTGCCGAAATTGCGCCGCTGAGATTTCGCTTTTCCCAAACAACAATGACAACTGATGCAAAAGCTGATATACCATTGCATTTTAACTCCGCGAAGCAGGTTTTCTTCTTATGGATTTTAATTCCTCTTATTTCTTTTGATCAAACTTTTCTTTCTAAAAGAAAAGTTTGGTATAAGCTATCGGACTAACTTCTTCACCTACTTCTTCCTAATCAATCAAACTAGCAGGGCGCACCCTGGCTGGAAAATGAGTGACGGCTGGATTATCTCCAATACGGCGCATATGGAACAACCTGTCAGGATATTTTGCCTCTGCATTTTGCATCGCTTTCCTACGATTTTTATCCACGAAGTCATCACCGCTATCTGGCTCAATGACGAGAATCTTTCCCCGGTTCTTTCTCCAGTTGCTCTTTGACGTTAGCGTAAATCCTCTCTGCCTTGCGAATAAATTCGCGAAACTTTACATAAGGCGCTTCCTCAATTTTAGGCATGGTTTTTCCCCTCTCTCTTTTCTCAAAAATCCCCGATTATTCTTGTTTTCACCTGACTTTAATTATACAATATTAAGCAGAAATTCTCAATAACTAATAATATATATAGCCGCTGATTATCAGACCGCGCTGATTATTGAGGTTGCTAAAATCAGCGTTGTCTGACAATCAGTGGCTATACCCGAAGTGACATTTTTTCATCTTTTTAACCACTAAAGGCGGTAGGTAAATGGGAAAATTAGATTCCAATCTACAGCATTCTTCTCAAGCAATGACCTGGCGGGCGCTATTGTTAGGCACATTGGCCGCGGTTTTTGTGAATATAGCATCGCCTTATACTGAAAGTGTAGGTTTTAGCAATTTCTCATGGAGTTACCTTCCAGAGGGCGCGGTAATTCCGTTTTTAGCGATTTTTGTATTCAATCTTATCTTTGCAAAATTCTACCATCAATGGGCCTTGACAAGCAAAGAACTGGCCATAATATTCATCATGGCGCTGGTATCGAATGCGACTTCTCTTTTTCTGATTTATTTTTTCCTGGCTGCCATCGTTTCGCCCCATTATTTCGCGTCGCCGGAAAACGAATGGCGCGAATACTTGCTGCCCTATATTCCGAAGAATTTGATTGTGCAAAATACGCACCACGCCGTCGATTGGTTTTACGAAGGCATGCCACAGGGCGCGCCGTTACCCTGGCGGGAATGGGCGACGCCGTTGGCATTTTGGCTGCCATTGTTTTTCGCCATCCTCCTTGCATCTTACGTGTTGATAGCGGTGTTCCGCAAACAGTGGATAGAACGGGAGAAATTAGCTTATCCGCTGATGCAACCGATTATCCAGATGTTGGGTGAGGCGTCTCACCCCACCTCACCCCCGGCCCCTCTCCACAGGCTTGTGGAGAGGGGCGGAAAGCAGGAGAGTGAGGTGAGCTGGCGGAGGCCCCTGTTCTTTTTAGGAGTGGCTATTCCACTTTTCTTAGCAGCCAGCGATACCATTCATCGAGCAATTCCTGCTTTTCCCGCCATGCCTATCGACCATCTCGGTTCGTTAAATTGGGGCGGATTTTCCTCAAAACCAGGTCTCTCCTCGCTTGTCTTGTGCATTAATTTTATCGCCATCGGCGCGGGTTATTTTGTGCCGCAGGATGTTTTGTTCAGCGTGTGGTTTCTTTATGTGTTTATAAAAGTTATCGAAGTATACTTGCTATCACGTTTCGGGCGACTATACATCGGTTCTGCGGGAATGTTTGTCTGGGGAGACGCCGCTATCGCCTGGCAATCTTTTGGAGCATTCGTTGTGTTTGTGTTGGTAATGATTCTCTGGAGAGCGAAAAGACATCTCAAACAGATTTTCATATCCGCGTTTACGGGTCAAAAGCGTGACCCAGAGGAACTGATGACTCCCAGAACCGCTATGCTCACCTTCGTTTTCTGTCTGGTATTTATCGTCTTCTGGCTGTGGTATTCAGGTTTGCCAATGTTGGTGATAGCCATATTCCTGCCTTTGCTGCTGTTGATATATTTAGGACTTTCACGCGTCGTTTGCCAATCAGGGATTTTTTACGTCGTTCCGCCGATGATTGCGCAGAATCCCTGCATCTATCTGCTATCCGCTCGAAGGATTGGCGCGCAAGGGATGGTCGCCTTGGGTTTAACTTACTCCTGGCATGGAGATGTACAAACAATCCTGCCGGCTCTATCCGCGGAAGGTTTCAAACTACAACCATCCGCCGCATGTTCTGGGCGTCACATTACAGCCGCTATTATCCTCACAATCATCGTCGGCTTGTTGGTAGCGCCCTGGGGAGTGATTTTGACCGGGTATCGGCATGGAGCCATCAACTGGAATACGTGGTTATTTCGCGGCTTCGGGCCGAGCACTTATGGACAGGTGATATCCCAGATTCAATATTCCGCGGACTCCGGCTTCGAGTTCGCGCGATTTATTTATTTCAGCACCGGCGCGTTTTTAATGTTGCTTCTCACCATCTTGCATTACCGTTTTCTCTGGTGGCCGATACACCCCGTCGGATTAGCCGTCATTTCATCATTTACCATGTACACTGTTTACGTCGGTTTTTTCATCGCCTGGGCGGCGAAAAGTTTCATCCTGCGCTGGGGCGGCTTTAGAGCCTACCGTAGCGGCATTCCCTTTTTCATCGGATTGCTGGTTGGACACTACGCCGGCCGCGCTATTGCATTGGTGTCATATACTGTTTTGGGATTGCGGTTCCTTTAAATTCAATGATTAGTTTGCGTTGCGAATGGTTGTATATATCATAATCTATCTCTTGTTTGTTGTCACGATAATATTCTTTCGCTGCTTCGATATCAGCAAGAGTTAATCTTGGGAAATCTTCCAATAACTCTTTCTCTGTGCGTCCATTATTGAGATTCCAAATAATATTCCAGACGCATACTCTGGAACCCGACAAACGAGCTTCTCCGCCGCATGCCAGGCGATGGTGAACAACTTTAGGAATTCTTTCCTCTTTTAACTTTTGAATATACACAGTGTTGCCTCCTTGAATAATGTCGGGACTGGCGGTTATTTCCAATTATCTAAAGCTCTAATTTCGTTTTTCATCTGTTGCATGGTGATACTTGAATCATCCCAAAATTTCCTTAACCTATCTACCAATTCGCTGGAGTTAATGACCTCGGAATGCAAAATTCCAAAGTGACTTTGCTTTGAACGTATCATCCGTTCATGTAATCGTTCAAAATCATCTCTGTTAAAAGTTACCAAAATTCTTCTTCTACGGGCGGAGAATGTCAATTGTGAATAGTCGTCAAGCTTATCCATTCCTGCTTCGTGAGAAGAAATCACGTCGTATCCTAATTCTCGCAAAGGTAGGGCTATAAGTTTATGTGAAATATTTTCATTCAAATACAATTTTTTCCTTGTTCTAAACATTAGTTTATCCTGCATGATGGAAGTCGTTAAAGTACTTAAAATTCCTCTCACAATACTTCATTCCAGACCTTCCTGATATACTCAATACCCCTTCGAATGTCCTCTTTGCCATTTTTTCCGCCGGCTTCTAATGAAATCCAACCGTCATAGCCTGCGCTTTTGAGAACTCTGAACACACCTTCAAAATCTACTTCACCTGTACCTTCACGACAGTGTTGGAGGTCTTTTAACCTATCACTTGCATGTAAATGCACAACCCTATCCGCGACGAGTTTGGCTAAATCGACTGAATTATCGCCGCTGACCATCGGATTTGAGGTATCTAAATTGACTTTTAACCGCTCATCATCAAGCAATTCCAAAATTTTGACAAAATCGCTGATTTTCGTGCCTACGATAGGATGGTCTTCCAGCGCAAGCATCACCTGTTTTTTCTCCGCGTAATCAAGGCATCCCCTCAATCCATCAGCGATGTTTTGCAAAACTTCGTCTTGACTCAGCCCATCTATCCATGAACCTGCTGTCAAGCGCACGATATTTGTCCTGAACATAACTGCCGCATCTACTGCTTGCTTGACGTGAGCCGTTTCCTGCTCTCGCCTGGCAATATCCGGGCTGGAAAAGTTGGAATAGCTGGTGAACATGGAGATTTGTAGTCCGACATCATACACTGAATCTGCTAACTTCGCCATGTATGAGTCATCCCAACTGGCAAGATAAGGCTCGTACATCTCAATTCCATCAAGCCCTAACTCCGCCGCCATATTTATCCACTCTTTGAGTGATAAAGTTTTATCCTGAAGCAATTCTTTGAACAAACAAATTGGAATACAACTGATTTGCATAACATTCTCCTGATTTTACTTTTTTTCCTCTTATTTTTTTAATCAAACTCTTCTATTCTTTTTTCCTTAGTGTTTCTTTTGATCAAACTTTTCTTTTTAAAATACGACTTTTTCAGTTAGCGTCTAATCCTTTTTTAACCGCAGAGTGCACAAAGGAGGCGCAGAGAGCGCAGAGGTTTTTCTAGCACTCTTTTTTCTCCGCGTGCTCTGCGCCCTCTCTGTGTTCTCTGCGGTTAACTCTTCTCTTAACGACGCACTAGCTTCTGATAACTGAAAAACTCGTGTTAAAAGAAAAGTTTGGAAGAAAAGTTTGGTTACAGTTATTGAAAATTACTTGACAAATGACCGATTCTAAGATATAGTTGCTGCACACTGAATCGCAGAGGTAAGTAACTTTCCAGAAGTTTTGTAAACTTTTGATGGAGTAATGAGTAATGAGTAATTTACTCATTACTTATTACTTATTATCTCCCAAAACACTGAAGTTGTCAAGTGTATTTTGTAATGTAGACTTCCGAAGTCTCCAAGACTTCGGAAGTCTGGAGAAATTAAAGGAGATGACATGGATACCAAAAAAAACATTCGACCTCGAGCAAGAGACATCGGCATTACCATAGGCAGTATGCCAACTGGAGCCTTGAATGCTATCACTGATGTGCCTGGGGTTAAAGTTGGGCATGTCACGTTGATTGAAGGTGAAGGCAAACTTATACAAGGAAAGGGACCAATTCGGACTGGTGTGACGGCTATCGTGCCACATGGCGGCAATATATTCACCGAAAAAGTATGCGCGGCAGTGCATATCATCAACGCCTTTGGTAAATCGGTGGGTCTACCGCAGGTAATCGAATTGGGCAATATCGAAACCCCGATAATGCTGACCAACACGCTAAATGTCTGGACGGTTGCTGATGCCGTTGTCGATTACATATCGCAACAAAATAAGGGCGTGTATTCATTCAACCCTATCGTTGGTGAATGCAATGATAGCGGGCTCAATGACATTTTAGGGCGGCATGTCAAACGCGAACATGTATTTCAGGCGTTAGAAAAGGCTAACGAAACCAATGTCGCAGAAGGAAACGTTGGCGCAGGCGTCGGCATGACGGGTTTTGGATGGAAAGGCGGCATTGGCACCGCCGCGCGTCTACTTCCAAAAGATTTGGGAGATTTTACGCTTGGCGTGCTGGTTTTGACCAACACCGGTGAAGCGTCCGACCTCCGCATCAATGGCATCCCAGTGGGCAGGGAGTTGACGCCAGGTTCATACACTGAAAGCATAAGCGGTTCCATAATGATTATAGTTGGTGCCAATGCTCCGCTCTCTTCGCGCCAACTGGGAAGAATTGCCAAACGAGCGGCGTTTGGTTTGGCGCGAACAGGCGCGACAGCTTCACACGGAAGCGGCGATTTTGTCATCGCTTTTTCAACTGGCAATCGCATTTCCGATTCTTCAAAACAATCAGCAACGCGGCATGATTTTATTCCTGAACCACAGTTGTCATCTTTCTTTCGAGCAGTTATTGAAGCAACCGAAGAGGCCATTATTAATTCAATTCTCAAAGCGGAAACGATGGTCGGACGAGATGGAAATACATGCATAGGAATACCGATTGAAAAAGTAATTGCTATAATTTCAAAATACCGAAATTTAGGAAGTAATGAGTAATGAGTAATAAGTAATGAGTAAATTACTCATCACTCATTACTCATCATAGTAATATTTGTGAAGAAAAAGGTTATCATGTACGACATAAAAATTGCGGAAAAATAATTTTTTTCTTTCATTCTGCGACGATTTGTGTTAAACTATTATGAAAATTAGTTAGGAGGTAAAGAAGAAAATGTATAAATTGAAGTTCAAAGTTTCTGATTGGTTACTATTATGTATATTTTCGCTAAGTGTGTTTTGGGTGGCGTGTCAGGCAACGAGCCTTAAGAATTTACCGCCGATTTTTCCATCGAATCCTTCTGGGACGGTTGCGCCGGAGGTTACGGTTTATAATATTGACCCGGACACCTCGGTTGACATGAGACCTAAGGATGACCCAAAACACGCGAAAATTACGATGCAAAAAGAGGATGTCATTATCACCGCGCAATACTGGCGGAGATATGACCTGGATTTTAAATACAACCGTGGTGGTACGACCTCAGCTTTTTATTACGAAGATGCCTGGCATCAAAGTGAAAAAACCGATGTTTTTTGGGTAACCATAACTAATGACCGGAAGAAGAGTATTTACCTTAATGTGTCAAAATGCTCTATTAAAGATAATAGAGAAGATGAATACTCTGGTTTGAACTTTGTCGATAATGAAAAACGACTCCTGTATAAGGCGGGAAGAACTAAGGACATTGACCTTGGATTGAAGGAAGCGAAAGGAATTCTTCTTGAAATGAAGGCCCCAACAGGTGAAATAAAGCCTGGGGTGACAATTGAGGGCTATCTTCCCTTCTATCAGATTAAACGAGCCGCTACCGATTTGAAAGTAATAATTCCGATAGAATTAGAACCTGATACCGAACTAGGCCGCTTCAAAACAGTCATGTTTGAATTCCCATTCAAACATGACCCAACTATTCGAGATACGCAGCCGGGTACAATTAAGCGCTAATATCCTATTGCAAAAAAAGCTGCCAAATTCGGCATGTTTCAAATTTTCTCAAAAATTAGTTGACAATGATGAGTAATGAGTAATGAGTAAACCATCTGCAATTACTTATTACTCATTACTCATTACTACGAAATGTAACAACCCCCCTACCCCCCTTCACTAAGGGGGACTATTTTCTGAAACATGCCCTAAATTCAGTGTTGTTTGCGTTGGACTCGGCAACGCGATTTCGAGTAGTAGCATTGATGAGCCCAGGGCAAACGAAATTGAAAGATGTATAGTTTTGGGGAATGACCATGGAGCATCAGGATATCTTAATTCTGGTGAAACTGATATCCTTCTGTGGTCGTTCCCTTTTTAATATGTTTGTGCGTTGTGCTCATCAGTGCAGTTTCTAATTGAATGTCTGATGAGTCCAACGCACAAAACATAGGATATGGTAGGGGAAATGGCGGACACTTCCCTCTACAATATCATTTTGGGTTTTGCAGAAGATACGAAACCAAGAATGTTCATCAACTATGGAGGCGGTTATAATGGCTCAAGCGATGGCTTTAAACATCGTTTGTATAGGTGGAGGAACCGGCTTATCTTCCCTGCTGCGTGGAATTAAACTATACACTAGTACGAAACAACCTGGTTATGACATTATTAACCTGAAGAAATTAACCGCAATTGTCACCGTATCAGACGATGGCGGCAGTTCAGGAAAATTGATTGATGAATTTGGTGTGTTGCCGCCGGGCGACATCCGCAACTGTCTGGTCGCGTTGTCTGAAGAAGACGAGATTATGACAAAACTGTTTGAGTATCGGTTTCAAAGTAATGGTGGTCTGAGTGGACATAGCGTTGGCAATCTATTATTGATTGCCTTGACCCAATTGAACAATGGTAGCTTCCCCAAAGCCATTGAAGAGGCCGCCAGGGTTTTAGCCGTGCAAGGGCGCATCCTACCTGCTACTCTGGATTGCACAACCCTTTGCGCGGAACTGAAAAACGGCGAAATTATTAGAGGCGAATCCCATATTCCTGAACGAGCTAATCGGGAACCCATCAAACGAGTTTTTCTCATCCCACGCGAGAATAATAATCGGGCCTCAAGCGTAAAGGTTGTTGGTAATTTTGAATGTCACGCCCACAATGAAGCTGTTGAAGCAATTAAAGAAGCTGATGCTGTGATTATCGGACCTGGCAGTTTATATACAAGCATTATGCCGAATCTTGTGGTGAAGGGAATCTGTGATGCTTTAGAAAAGTCTGCTGCGATGAAGATTTACATCTGCAATGTCATGTCAGAACCTGGAGAGACAGATAGATATTCTGTTTCCGACCACGTGCAAGCGATTTTAAACCATGTCAATCTTACCTTAGATTATGTGCTGGTGAATAACGGCATTGCGCCCCAAGAGATTATTCAACAGTATGTTAAAGAAGGGCTTTTAGAGCAATTTACCAGTATTAAGTCGCATGCGGATGAAGCGATTAATACGCTCAAAGAGAGGACAGAATATGCTCTGAAGGAACTTGCAGTTCTTTCCAATGAAATTGTTCAACTGTCGCAGGAAGCTACGCGCATCGCCGATGCCTCCAGAGTTCAAGTGCTCTACAATGAAAAATATGACCATTTAGATGGGGTTAAAATTGTGGAAGAAGGCCTCATCCACGATGTGTCTATCTTAGATAAAGGTGTGCAAAAGCGCGTCATTCGGCATGACCCTTACAAATTAGCGCGTACTTTGACGAAATTGTTTTCGGAACATCCTAAGTTAAATGGTTAATACTGGTTTAGACTTGCTTTTCTATATAACCATTCGTGAAACGTGATGCGTGATACGTGAACCATGATTATATAATTCACGTTTCACGTTTTACGTTTCACGCATCAGGAGGATTATAAATGCCAATTTTTTCGGCGGATTATTTGAAGCAAGCCGGGGTGAAGGTTTTCAAAGGTGCAGGTGTTCCGGATGATGAAGCAGAAGTTGTCATGCGGCTTTTGGTAAAAGCTAATTTAGTCGGTCACGATTCACATGGAGTTATTCGTCTTCCGCAGTATATGTCGTTGATTCAGCGCGAAGCTCTTCATCCAGGCGCGCCCATAGAAATCGTCAAAGAAACACCATCCACTGCGGTGATAAATGGTAATTGGGGATTTGGCCAGGTCATAGCATCCAGAGCCATGGAGATTGCCATACAGAAAGCGAAAACTTATTCGGTGAGCACCGTCGGCGCGCATCATAGCAATCATGTCGGTCGAATGGCAGACTACGCGATAATGGCAGCAGAGGAGAAGATGATTGGCATGGTGCTGGTCAACAATCACGGCGCGGCACAACAAGTCGCCCCGTATGGCGGCATAGAGAGGCGAATATCGACGAATCCAATCTGCTTGGCTGTACCTACGGGGCGGAAAGATACTGTGTCTCAGACTGTCGGTGAGCCTTTAGTTGTAGACATCACCACCAGTGTTGTCGCAGAGGGAAAAGTTAGAGTGGCAAGAAATCGCGGACAATCAATTCCCGAGGGCTGGATTATTGACGCTAACGGCAATCCAAGCACAAATCCCCAGGACTTGTACGCTGACCCACCAGGCGCGCTCCTACCATTCGGCGGCATAGTCGCTCACAAAGGATTCGGTTTGGGACTCATCGTTGATATTCTCACCGGAACAATCTCAAACGCCGGCTTCAGCCGCGTAAACCCACCAAGAATCGGAAATGCCATCTTTTTAACCGTCATAAATATCAGCAACTTCATGCCCATCGAAGAATATTTAGAGCAAGTCGATACGTTTATCGAATACATCAAATCATCCAAACCTATGCCAGGCTTCGATGAAGTTCTTGTCCCAGGCGAACCCGAAACGCGCATGGAAAAAAAGCGGCTGACAGAGGGCATATTCGTAGAAGCTGAAACGTGGAAGCAGATTACTGATGTAGCAAAATCGGTTGGGGTGATTTTATAGTTTAATCTATTTTGGTGAGCTTCGAAGATTGGAACAGATTGAAAGCATCGACCTGGACAATTAGGTACAGGCTAATTTCAGCCGCGAACTTACAAATGGAATCAAAGCACGTAATTCCATGGCCTAATGTATTTACAACTTCTCTCTGTTATCATTCCGCATAGTAAAAACAATCTGGTTTCTGAACCGAATATCGAATTTTCTAATGCAAACTCCCAAAAACCAAGCTATGCCAATGGAACGGGCTGGCGCCAAAATCATTGCCCTGGTGCTTTTGCTTGCCCTCTTTTGGGGCGCAAATACGGTATTTCTCAAAATTTCGTTGAGGGATATTCCGCCGCTTGCCGCCGCTGGATTGCGATTTTCGATAGGGATGTTGGTGATATTATTCTGGGCGGTAAGCTATCGAATTCAACTCATGCCTCAAAAGGGCGAATTTTGGTCACTGCTCTTTTTGTCCGTGATATTTACAATGCAGATTGGATTATTCAATTTAGGCACCAAATTCACCAGTGCCGCCCACGCGACTATCCTCATCAATACTCATCCATTTTTTACCGCAGCGATGGCTCACTTTTTCATTCCCGGTGATGAATTGAATATCCGTAAAATATTTGGTCTCGTAGTCGCGAGCGGCGTTTTAATCATCTTCCGCGACAATATAGAAGTACAAATGAGTTACTTATTCGGCGACTTGCTGGTACTCATCAGCGGATTGTTGTTAGGTTCGTTGAATGTTTTGACCAAGCGTCTGGTTCAATATATCAATTCGTACCGATTATTGGTATGGGAGATGCTCCTCAGTCTCCCAATCTTTTTCGTCCTGAGTTTCTTTTGGGAAGGCATTGATAAGTACCATTTTTCTTATCCCGCGTTAAGCGCGATATTGTATCAAGGCCTTGTCGTCGGTGGATTTTGCTTCGTCGCCTGGACGTTAATCCTCAAGCGACATAGCCCCAGCAAACTTTCCGTGCTTTTTTTCGCCACGCCGCTCTTTGGAGTGTTGTTAAGTGTTATCTTTTTGCATGAGCCAATCACCTGGAATTTAGCATTTGGCGCGGTATTGGTCGCAGTTGGAATATACATTGTTAATCGAGCATAGTTTCAATGCTTATTGCGAGTAATGTTCAGACAATAGATATAGCCTCATTTAATGGGGATGGTTCATAATTCCAAAATAGCTTCTATTCCGACAAACTAAAAGTCATTAATACCAGACAAACTGGGAATAAATTCACCCAAGTGGTGTCCAACTATAACTAAATCGCTGATGTCGACAGTACCATCCGCGTTGACATCTCCAATTATTTCTACTCCGGATTTTCCAAAGTTTTTACTGACTACTGCTATATCTTGAATATCCACAACTCCATCACGGTTGACATCCCAAGATGGAAATTTCCTTGTATCTAACGCAAATAGATTGCTCTTCGCGTAGCCTTCGTCTGCGCGTGTGAGGTCAAAATCTTGCACACATCGAAATCCAAGACTGTACCACTTCTCATCCGGAGGGTTACCCATACGAAAAGCACATCGCGCCAGTCCTTCACTATTATACCACGAACCGCCTCGTATTGCGCGACTGGTTCCTGTTTCAGGACCAGTTGGATTTTCCTTTGGACTATTGTAATAAAAATTCTGTTCAAACCAATCGGCGCACCATTCCCAAACATTGCCAGCCATATTAAAAACCCCGAAAGGGCTCATTCCTGTTGGGTATTTGGTAACAGGCGATGGTTTGTTATCGTAACCATCACCGCCGTTCCACGTATTCGCATGAACTGTCACGCCACCAATATTTAGATTAAACTGATTTCCCCACGGCCAAATTCGAGCATCTGTCCCACGCGCAGTTTTTTCCCACTCCGCTTCTGTGGGCAGATGTTTCCCTGCCCACTCAGCATAAGCCTGGGCATCAAACCACGTAATCCCCACAACAGGGTTATCCGGTTTTGTTTTTACTATATCCGGCCATCCGACCATATAATAAGATGTTCTATAATTTATAGGTCGATGAGAGCTACTATCTCCACCATCTGCCAGCCAAAATTTATTATACTGTGCATTTGTCACTTCGTATTTATCGATATAGAACGCATCAAGAAACACAATATGCCGCGGTTGCTCTTTGAGATTACCTACACCCGGTGGATTCCCCATAGGAAACCCACCAGCAGGAATCAACAACATCTCCGCGCCATCTTCGCCCAAAATACCATCACTGGCAAATACCACTGCCTGATAGTTTTCTCCCAAAACGTTTGGCATGTCTGCCATCGCATCCCAGATTATTTGCTTCCCTCCACCCGGCGCCACACCCCAACCGACATCTCCAGTACATGTCTGAGCAGGAGTAGTAAAAGTGTTACCTCCATCACTTGAGACTAATACCATAATAGTCAAAAGAGTGCTATCAGCGTCAACTACATCGTAGGAAATTGTTACTTTTGCTCCTCCATGTTGTTGCTGAACTTGCACATTAGATACAACAGGAGCAACAGCCGCTAAGGATACTAAAGGAGGTATGATAGTCATCAACCAGATTGCGAGGCATTCTAAAATTATCAGTTTATTGGTTTTTATCATTTTTTTCGGTACAGAAACCATATAACCGAGTTTTTCCCAAAAACTCGGTTTCTATAACTGAACAAAAAAATGAGGAGTATCAGCTTTTGCTTCGACAATTTCATTCGTGTAAAAGAAACCGAGTTTCTCGGAGAAACTCGATTTCTCTGTTGAAATGTCGAAAACTGTTATTTAGCAATACTCCTCAATTTTTGACAACTCTTTAGAACTTACAATTGTCCAAAACTTTTAACGCAACGCTGAACGCTTAATATCCCCCCAAGAAATGATTTTATTGATGGGAATTGACTTGATAAGGTCTGTGCGGTGTTTTTCACCATTGAAAGAGATGTCTTCCAAATAGTAGTAGTAAACTTTCCCTTTTTCTGCGTCCTTGTCAATGAAAGAATACTTCATTGGGTTGGACGTTGTGCCTGCGCCTCTAATCAATTCTCCGTTGATTTTTACGAATTTTCCATCTTTGGCCTCAGACCGATAGATGTTCCAACCTAAATTCCCCTGCTGGCTTTCAGCTTCCCAGAATATTTTGGTACCATTTGGATGCCAGATAGCGCCAAGGGCAGAAAGTTTCACAGGGAGGGCGATGTCACCTTTATCAGATATATCAACAGGATAGTCTTTCCCCAAAGCAGCGGATACCACTGCGGTACCAGATTTATCTATAAAGATTAAATCTGTCTTCTTTTCGGGGTTATCACTCTGAATGGTAAAAGTAACCACAATAAAGTCTGCTGGTAGTGGCGCTGAGACTTTCAATGGACTCCCTCCAAAAGAGGGGTCATACATATCAACTCTGTATCGTTTCCCATTAGGAAGTGTTGGAGATGTGGGAATTACCACTACACGTTGCAGAAAACTCCAATTTTTACCTGCTAATAAGGTACCGAACCTCACATTGTTGATTGGATCGGCAATATCAACAACTGAGGAGTCGTATTCTATTGTGACATTTATACCATCAATTAATTGCTCGTCAGTAAACTTGTCGATAGATACAGGTATGTCAACAGTGGTACCGATGCCAGGTGAGACTGTTTTTTCAGGAAGTAATACAATAATATTTTGCGCTTGTGTTGAAGAAATTCCCAAACCTAACGTACCAACTGCAAACAGCCCTAAAAACATCCACAGTATTAACCTTAAACCGTACCTCATTTTATCCTCCTAAATAATTAGTCTTGAGAACTTCCGCATAGGATGGACATCCTTATTCAGCCCAAAACAAGATAGAACGACCAACCTACACAGAATGAATTCTTACATTTGAATTGACGGATTTGTAGTGGCAATTTCAATCGCTTTTTCAACGACTTAAGTCGTCACTACAAACGTAACAAGGTATGAGGAATATTTAACTACACAATATAATACCTCATTTTAGGATAACCATCTTCTTAACAATACTTTCTTTACCATCCCTGAGCTTATAGAAGTAAATTCCGCTTGCGGCTTTTTCTCCATTGTCATTTGTTCCATCCCAATAGGCAGCCTTATCCTTTGTGATGTAACTCCCAGGGGTCTGTTTCCCAATATACAACTTCCGAATAAGCTGTCCACTCACATTGTAGATTCCAATCTCTACATCCGATTCTTGGGGCAATCTATATGGAATCCAAGTCTCGGGGTTGAATGGATTCGGATAATTCTGTAGAAGCATCAGCTTGTGAGGAACAGGCGGTTCTATTCTTGTTTTGATTAAACCAGCATTCGCCTCAAATTTTGTCAATTTGACAGAATTGAGACAGGACGTATCTGCCCCAGGCATCAGCTCAAACTGAATAGCCAACAACTTACCTGAATCATTTAACGGAAGCGCATTGGCGAAGAGTATCCGAAGTTTCCCGGTTTTTCTATCATCATACACCATCGCGCTCTCAGAGGTAAGCTGTGTTTTAGAAACACCAGAAACTTTTAAAAGTGCTGAATCATACGCCAGCTCGATATCGGCTCCAAATACACCAGTAGTATCATCCAAGAATACAGATACCCCTTTATTGTCAAGACTGTTACCATTCAGGTATGCTGTACGAATCCCAGGCGATTGAAATATAGCCATCAGTCCGGGGGCTGCTTGAGTTTGCTCGACGGGAAATTTTTCATCTATTCCCGCAGATTTTCTAAGAATAAGTGTCGCGTCCAGAATGTTCAGGACGGGGTCGCCTCCGGAAACGTTTGCTGTCGCCATTACAAAATTGGGATCTTCATTAGCAAATGGTCCAGCTATGGGTAACGTAGCAGAAAGCTTAAGAACATTAGTAGCGTCTAAGATAGTTAAAAAACCGTTACCACTTAAGTCTCCATAGGGATAGCTGTAAAACAGGCAAAGAGTCGAGAACGTATCTACTTGACTATACTGATAATTATTTACTTTATCCACACGCTCTCCTGTTGAGGGAATAAATTCCCAGGCGTCTCCAGCTTCAGAGATTCGATACAATCTAATCGAATCTTCCAAAGAGCCAGGTTCAGTATAGGTTAGCTTCACTGTAACAGGATGTGCGAAGGGTGTCTTTACTGGTGGGTCTAATTCGATTACAAATGCTGGTTGAGTTTCTCCCTGTAGAGTAAGGGTTTTTCCTGTCAGGGATACAAACTTTGGGAGAGCTGGATCTGATGGAAGAAGGAAACGCACCGTCACATTTGTAGCTTTATCAAAAGCACCCGCGGGAATTGTTAGCTCAACCTTGCCATTTAGCAATGTAATCTTATTTTCCACCGTGGGGTTTGTTACAGATGCTGTTTCATACAAATAGTATGTGTAATCGACATGTCCCTTAATATCGAGCGGATTTCCACATAAACCCTTGGCCTCGTTAACCGTGATGCTGATACGATATTCCTTAGGCCCAATAGGTTTTATCGGCTGTCCAACCGTCAAATCTTTTAGCGTAATCTCAAGGACACTACTTCCACCTTCACCACTAAAAGTGACATCAACCGTATTCGGAGTAACTATACCAAATGGCTCACTACACCCATATTCTTTGTATTTTGCAACACTTGCAGGGTCAGTAAAGCCAAACCACCACAGAAATGTGCAGATACTAGCTTCCATTTCTGTTACATCATCCGTAACATTTTTTCGTGTAAACATCGAATTTTGAAGAACGGATGTTGTATTCATTGCTTCGCTAAATGTAATTGTAACAGTTTGTGGTTCAATATCCAGAATTGAACCATCGGGTGGCTCAAAATTCGTGATTTCTACTGGTGGAATAGGACTCAAAGTTACCTGACCTACATTTTGGGAAGGGTCATAATTTAAAGTAACTTTCTTAGAGCCTGCCTCGCCGTTGCCACAGTCTTGAAAATCTATATGCAGTGTCTCGCCAGCTACCCAGGCGCCTACAAAACCAGAGACTTCAATCATCCAAAGAGCAGTCGGTTCATCGTATGCAATCTTCGTAGGATTATTCGGTGGATATGTCATTATATCACCTGGTCTAGCAGTAATATAGGCTGTTATGGTGAGATTAGCAGCCGTAGGAACTTTGGCAGTTGATGTGCGGACTGTTCCAAGCACGAGATGGGACGACCCACCTGCAAACGCTTGCGATAAAAGTACGAACATCAAGGCGATTAAAAGACTTGAGAATAGCAATTTTTTGTACATTTTTGCTCCCTCCAAAGCAATTTGACTAAACAAAATAAAAAATGCCATTTTGCGGCACTACTGCACTGTAAAATATGTTTTGATAGGTTGCTTTCGCTTTCCAAGTGTCGAATGGTATGTTTCAATTTTCAATTGTCAATTGACAATTGAAAATTGTCACCAGTTACCATTAACATGTCATAATTTATTTCACAGTGCACTACACTGTTATAATTAAGTTTTGATAGATTTTATGGGAGGCGAAGCTCCTGCTGAGCCAAAGGGTTCGGCGGGAGCCTCACCCTCCCGATTCTATCCAAAATTATCATAATTTATTTAACAATGCACTACTACTGCACTGTTAAATAAGTTCTGATAGATTTTATGGGAGGGCGAGGCTCCGCCGAGCCAAATGGTTCGGCGGGAGCCTCACCCTCCCGATTCTATCCAGAAGACTTTGCTTCTGCACAACATGCATCAGCAGAGACTGGCGCACTCCAAAAGAGCAAACGGTTACTTCAGAATGACTAACCTCTTGGTGGCATTGAAAGTACCAGCTTTGATTTGGTAGAAGTAAACACCACTGGCGACTTGTTCACCAGTATCGTTTCTGCCATCCCAGTAAGCTGCGCTTTCTTTGTCAACATAGAAACCAGCTTCCCTATGACCTAAATTCAGAGTTCTGACCAATTGACCTTGAATATTGTAGATTTTCACGGTCACATCGCTGCTATGTGCGAGATTATATGGTATCCAGGTCTCTGGGTTGAATGGGTTGGGGTAATTCTGCAATAACGCAGATTGCTCAGGCACAGGTACAGATAGTTTCAACACCTTACCTGAGAGGTTTTGAACAGGGTCATCGCTGAGAATAATCTCATGATAGCCCGATTGACCGCTGCTCTTATCGTGGAAATCTATTCTGAGTGTTTCTCCTGGCGACCACTTTCCTTCAAAACCAGCAATCTGAATAAGCCATATTCCATTCGCTTCTTGGTAGTCGATTTTGACTGGAGCGCCTGGATTTTGAGGAATATCATGGGTCAAAACATCAGACGGTCTATCCTTAATAAACGCTGTTATCATAAGCTCTGAGGCTTTCGGGATAGTGCCCTTAGACGTTTCTACCACACCGTAGACTATATGCGGTGATGTTCCAAAAATCTGGTTGCTCAACTGTCCACGGTTGCTCAACAGTTCATTGGCAGGCGATGCTTGACTTGATTCTGGCCATGTACCGTTTGCGGTCACATTGACATAATACGCGCGACCAACCCTTACGGAGAAGTCGCGAACAACAGGCACATACTGGACATAACCCTGCAGCGCCGCATCCCAGTATGCAACAGCATTGCAGCTTGGAATGTCAGCCTGTAACTCTGACGCTTTGGTTATGTCAACTTTGTCTAAAGGTACGGTGATTGTATTCCAATCCGTGCTTTCCGTCGTAATCAGATTAAAGATTGGCGTTGTCAACGACCCAGCAATCGTCCAGATTGCATCTTCGGTGACATTCACATAGTAGGGATATCCGCGTGTCACAGAGAAGTCACGAACAACGGGCACATACTGGACATATCCCTGCAGCGCCGCATCCCAGTAGGCAACAGCATTGGCCTTTGGAATGTCAGCCAGTAACTGAGAGGCTTTAGTGATTTCTTCGCCGCCTACAGGACCTGCCACAAGATTCCAATCGGTTGTGGGAGTAGATTTCAGAGCCACATCGTACTCTCCGACTCTATTAGAGATTCCAGACATATTACCGCCACTGTCCACAGCTATCACGACGTAGAAGTAGTTGTTATTCACATCTCCTACCACGTCTGCATCTCCAATATTGTCGTCAGTAAAGGTGACGGTTGGCTGTGAACCAGAGATACCAGATGCAATCCGATTGGTCTTATTGACTGTATCCGGCTCAAAGTAAGCGATGGTATCTCGATAGACATCATAGGTCATCGAGGTGATAACACTCCAACTGAGGTCAAGATAATCGCCGTTAATCTCTACTCTAAGGTCTGTAACCGACTGAACCTCGATGTTGAAGTTGTTAGAAATACCACTGACAGAGTCATAAGTGGCAGTGATAGAAGCGTTGCTTTGCGCTTTGGTGATAGTAACATTGCCTGTCCAGACACCAGCTACAAAGGCGCCACTGGTCGTGGGAGTAATTGTGCCGGTGGTATCAGTGAGCGCTACCGTACCAATAAAGTTGGTTACGGTGTTATTATCGGCGCTCTTCGCTGTTATTGTAATTTCAAAAGCAACGCCTGCAATCTGATTACCGATAGTATCAAAGGCGAAGTGGTCAACCTGAAACTTGACATCGAAATTGTTAGAATTACCAGTTACACTGTCATGAGTGGCAGTGATGGAAACATTAGTTTGCGCTTTGGTAATGGTGACATTGCCTGTCCATACGCCAGCTACAAAGCTGCCACTGGTTGTGGGAGTAATTGTGCCAGTGGTGTCAGTAAGAGTAACGGTGCCAGTAAAACTGGTTACAGTATTATTACTTGCATCCTTCGCGGTTATCGTGATTGGAAAAGCAACACCTACAGACTGAGGAGAAGCGATTGTGCCAAAGGCAAACCTGGCAAGTGCGCCAGAAGTGACATCAAAGCTGTTAGAAGTGCCAGTCACACTGTCATGAGTGGCAGTGATGGAAACGTTGCTTGCAGCTTTGGTGATGGTTACATTGCCTGTCCAGACGCCAGCTACAAAGGCGCCGCTGGTCGTGGGAGTAATTGTGCCAGTCGTGTCAGTAAGAGTAACGGTGCCAGTAAAACTGGTTACAGTATTGCCATTGGCATCCTGCGCGGTTATCGTGATTGGAAAAGCAACACCTGCAGACCGAGGAGAGGCGATTGTGCCAAAGGCAAACTTGGCAAGAACGCCAGCAGTGACATCAATGCTGTTAGAAGTGCCAGTCACACTGTCATGAGTGGCAGTGATGGTAACATTGGTTTGCGCTTTGGTGATGGTTACATTGCCTGTCCAGACGCCAGCTACAAAGGCACCGCTGGTCGTGGGAGTAATCGTGCCAGTCGTGTCAGTAAGAATGACTGTATCAACAAAGCTGGTTACAGTATTGCCATTGGCATCCTGCGCTGTTATCGTGATTGGAAAAGCAACACCCGCAGACCGAGGAGAGGCGATTGTGCCAAAGGCAAACTTGGCAAGAACACCAGAAGTGACATCAAAGCTGTTACTGTTACCTGTGTGCTCAGGAGTGGCTCCATCAGTGGCGTGGATAACAACACCAGCTTGCGCTTTGGTGATGGTTACATTGCCTGTCCATACGCCAGCGACAAAGGCGCCACTGGTCGTGGGAGTAATCGTGCCAGTAGTATCGGTAAGAGTAACTGTGCCTGTAAAGTTGGTTACAGTATTATTATTGGCATCCTGCGCGGTTATCGTTATCTCAAAGGCAGCGCCTGCGGTCTGAGGAGAAGAGATTGTGCCAAAGGCAAACTTGCTTATGACACGACTCAAAGTCACCTGACCTACATCTTGGAAAGGGTCATTATTTAAAATAACTTCCTTAGAGCCTGCCTCGCCGCTGCCGGCGTCCTGAAAGTCTATATGCAATTTCTCGCCCGCTGTCCAGGCCGAAAAACCAGCGACTTGAATCATCCAGGTGGCAGTCGGTTCATCGTATGCGATTTTTGTAAAGTTATTTGGTGGATATGTCATTATGTCAACTGGTCTAGCAGTAATATAAGCCGTTATGGTGAGATTAGCAGCCGTAGGAACTTTGGCAGTTGATGTGCGGACTGTTCCAAGCACGAGATGGGACGACCCACCT
>Ga0194125_10004877_pt1 | contig 20717 bp, 11 predicted proteins | sample TA2KigC250mmetaG_FD_148626 | JGI IMG/M metagenome (GOLD analysis project Ga0194125, IMG submission 148626) | Freshwater microbial communities from Lake Tanganyika, Tanzania - TA2015034 Kigoma Deep Cast 250m | ecosystem: Environmental > Aquatic > Freshwater > Lake | place: Tanzania: Lake...
TACGGGGTGCGGGGCGGGACCGGCCGGCGGGGCCGGCCGGGCCGCCACGCCGGCCGCGGCCGGAGTGGATATTGACTCCAGCCGCTTCATGATGTCGTCCAGCTCGCCGCCGCCGGCGACCGGGGGCGCCGCCGGTGCCGGCCGTTCCGGGGCCTGATAGGCGGGCCGGGCGGGGGCCTCGTAGACGGGCTGAGCGGGGGCCTCGTAGACGGGCTGGGCCGGCGCCTCGTAGGCGGGTTGAGCCGGCGCCTGCTCGTACGCCGGCGCCGCCGGCTGCTCCGGGACATAGGCAGGGGCCGCCGGCTGCCCGGGCTGCCCGCCCGGGCCACCGGGTCCTCCCTTCTTGAACCTCTCCCCGCAGGTGTAGCAGTACTCGGCGCCCTTCTCCACCTCGTTGGAGCACTTGGGGCAGGAGAATGTGCGCGACTCCTCCGACGGGGCGGCATATGCGGCGGCCGCCGCCGCGCCCGTCGCCGCGGCGGGCTCCTCGATCGCCCCGGCCGCGTAATCCGAGGGGGTGTCGGTCCGCCCGGCGGCGAAGTCGTAGGCCGGCATCGTCTCCTTGATGCGCTGCTTCTCGCGCTCCTCCTTGATGAAGAAGTCGTCTTTGGGCTTTCGCCTCATCATCGCCGCCGCGGCGACCGCGCCGACGATGACGAGGAGGCCGACAGCGCCCCCGATGAGCATCCAGTTCGGGCCCTCCTCCTTCTTCGGCGGGTTGACCACCGGCGGCACATAGACCGGCTTGACCTCGATGACCTTGGGGGCTGCGCCGGCCTCGTTCCCGGCGGGGTCCCGGCCCTTGCAGGTGACGGTGAAGTTGCCCGTCATCCCGTAGGCGTGGCTGGCGGTGAGGCTCTGTATCCAGCCGGTGTTGTTGCCGTCCCCGAAGTCGACGTAGTAATCGGTCACGCCGTTCTGGTCGGTCCCCTTGAGCTCGAACGCGACCGTCCCCCCTACCGTGACCGACACGGGGTCGGCCGTGAAGCTCACCGAGGGCGGCAACGAGTCGACGTTGAAGATCTTCGTCACCTCCGCCTCCTTGTTCCCGGCCTCGTCGATGGACCAGTAGTGCAAAAGCTCCCTTCCCTCGGGCACCTCGAACTCCCGGACGTACTTCTGGACATTCGCTATGTCAGTGCCCCAGTAGTAGTTGATCGTGCAGTTCTCGGTGTTGGAGAGCTTGACCTTGGGCCTCTTCGTGTACCAGTCGTCGCCCTTGTCCGCCGGGGTCACCGTTATGGTCGTCACGGGCACGGAGGTGTCCACCTTGAACGCCGCGAACTTGGCGTTCTCCTTGTTGCCGGCGTCGTCCGTGGCGTAGTAGGTGAGGGTGTTGATTCCCTCGGGCACGAGCAGCGGACCGGTTGCGCAGACATAGGGCTCTTCGTTCCACTTGTAGCGGACCGTGTCCGGGCCCCCGGTGTCGAAAACGAGCGTCGGCCGGGTGACGTACCAGCCGTTCATGCCGTCGGGAAGCGCCGGGTCCAGCGAGAGGTTCGTGACGGGGGTTTGGGAGTCGAGCTTGAAGCTTTGGTTTCGCGCCTCCTCGGCGTTCCCGGCCTCGTCCACGGCCTGGTAGGTGAGGTTGTGGATGCCCTGGGGCGGGTGCAAGGTGCCGGTGGCGCTCAGGTTCTCGGGCGGTCCGCCGTCCCAGGAGTAGCGGATGAACGGGCTGTTGAGATCGTCCAGGTAGAATGTGATGGAGGGTTCCTTGAGGTACCAGCCGTGCTGGCCGTCGGGGGTCGCCGGATTGATTCTTATGAGGCTGGACGGGAGCACCGTGTCCACCTTCAACGTCAGGGTCTGCTCCTTCTCCTTGTTGCCGGCGTAGTCCTGCGAGTAGAACTTCAGCGTGTGCTGGCGCTCCTCGACGACTATCGCGCCGGTGTAGTCGGCGAAGTCGGGCTCGGCGTCCACCTTGTACTTGATCTGGATCGGGGAGCCGGTGTCGCCCGGGTTGGAGAGCCGGACCTCGGGCCGGGTGACGTACCAGCCGTTCTCGCCGTCGGGCTCCGCCGGCGTCACGGTCACGGTCGTGTTCGGGACCAGCGAGTCGACCTTGAATGTGAGGGATTTCTCACCCTCCCTGTTCCCCTTCCAGTCCACCGAGCGGAAGTGGAGCGTGTGCTCGCCCTCCGGGGGACTCATGACCCCTCCGGAATAGGTCTGCTCGGCATCGCTGTCCCACCGGAAGTAGGTGGTCACGCCCGATTCGGGAATGAGCCGGATGGTGGGCGAGGACTTGTACCAGTTGTCCCTGCCGTCGGGGATGGCCGGGGTCACGATTATGTCGGTGTATGGCGGGTAGGTGTCGTCGAGCGGGACCTCGGCGTACTCGAACGGCGTGAAGTCCGCCCGGGTGATGGTCACGTTACCGAGCATCATGCCCTTGGGTATGGAGAAGTTGGCCCAGCCGTCGATGCTGGTCTCGGCGTAGCCGTAGAAGCCCGCCGGGCCGTACTCCAGGCACACCAGGGTGTGGTTCGCCGCGCTGTTGGTCATCGCGTTGCGGACCCTTATGGATACGTTCTTGAAGCTTGCGTCCTCCGAGACGCTGGTCTGGGGGTTGAAGGAGGTGGCGGTGTCGGTCCAGACGGGGCAGTTGGGCTCGCCCAGGAGGTTGTACTCGTAGAACGCCTTGACGGTGTAGTCGTGGATGAATATCCCGGCGTTCTGGTCGATCTGGACGTCCCGGTAGCCCCGCTTCGCGTAGCCGAGGGTCTTTCCCATGTAGAGCAGCGTGGCGTCGAACTGCTTGCCAAGCTGCATCTGGTAGAGGAAATCCATCTGGATGGCCGTCCCGTTGCCGAGCCCGCCCGTCGGGTAGCCTGCCGAGGCCGTGCCCGAGGTCACCCGCGAGGCGCCCACGAACCCGATCGCCCCGTTGTTCAGGTTGTTCTCGGTGAGCACCTCCCCCAGGCACTCCTGGTCGTCGAACCTGCCGGCGGAGCTCGACATTGCGAAGATGACCGGCTTCCGGGCGCCGTTGGTGAGCCCCGCGACGTCGGCCGAGGTGAAGAGCGTGCCCGCCGTGGGGGAGCTGATGCCGGCGGCGTCGCCCTGCGATATCCAGGTCCCGAAGGCAAAGCCGGTGTTCACCGAGCCGATGATCGCCGGCCGGCTGAGCGTGCCGGTCTGCTCGTAGAGGCGGTTTATGGACCCGCCGCTGACCACCTTTCCGTAGTACGCTCCCAGGTAGCCGTAGTACCCCTGGACGGTCTTGTTGATGTACTCCTCCATCTTGGCCGCCGTCTGCATGGCGGTGCCGATGGCCCCGGCGTTGGGTGCGATGAGGGTGCAGGAGTTCATCCAGGCGCCGGGGGAGGTGGCCTTCTCGTAGTTCACGACGTTCTGGACCCAAGTGGAGATCCTGGCGGTGTCGGAGGAGGCGAACCTGCCGACCCACACGTCCTGGATGGCGTCGTCCAGGTCGGTGCCGTCGTAGAGCCCGTCGAAGTTGTTGTCGAAGAACTCGCCGTAGATGTGGTTGCTGCCGGCCGCGTCCCAGGTGGTGTCGGTGTCGAGGCAGCCGTAGTAGCTGTCCGCCGGGATGGAGGCGTCGTCGAACGGGAGCACCGGGCTGGGGTTCTTGACGAGCCTCGTCGGCACGGTGTTGTTGTCGCCCACGAGCAGGAGCCATTGCATCAGGTACGGATTGAGGAACCTCTGCATCAGGAAGTTGCGTATCTTCTCGGGCGTGTCGAAGCCCGGGTAGTTGGCCTCTATCCAGGGCACCTCGAAGACCATTGCCGGCAGGCCCTTCTTGGTCTTCCAGGCGACCAGCGGTGCTAGCGCGCCCGAGGCGTTCACCGCGGTGGAGGTGATGATGACGTAGGGGGTGGCGACGCCGTCCCAGGCCCGCTCAGGCAATGGCGCCGGCGCGCTCTCGTAGTACAGGGCCAGCTCGCACTCCCGCTGGAGGACCGCCGTGCCCCTCGCCGGGTTGTAGCGGAGCGGGTAGAGCTGCAGCTCGTAGAACCAGGTGCGCTCGCCCTGCCCGTTGAGCCCCTCCCCGAGCTTGAACAGCTGGTGGTCCACCGCCGGCAGCAGCCGGTCCTTCGAGTAGAGCCCGGTGTCCACGAGAGGCTTTGTGGGGTCGAGCATGTCCAGCCCGAAGAGGTAGTCGGGGCCCACCGGCGCCAATCGCACGCTTTCGAACGCCGTCTTGCCCGCGAAATCGACCTCGAGCCTCTCCAGCGGGCCGGGCAGCTCCAGTCTCACCACCTTCACCGGTATGTCGGGCCCGCCGGCGCCGTAGGCCTGCTGGCAGCCCTCGATCCGGAAGGTGTCCCAGACCGAGCCCAGGAAGCTGACTCTCTCCGGCCGCGCGTCGAACGTGAGGGACATCGTCCGCTGGGGGGGATTTGGCGCGGCCACGGGGTCTGGCACATCCGCGGCCCCGGCCACGAGATTTCCGGAAAGCAGGACCAGCACGAGCAGGCTCGCGACAAGCGACCTTCCCTTCATAACAATCGCCTTGTTTACATATCCAGAGCGATATATATTAGCTTTACCATATACTAGGAATTGAATGGAGAATAAATGGCGTCTCCTCGACACCGGCCCGGCTCCGGGTCCCCGGACCGCCGCGCTCGACGAGGCCATCGCCCGCTTGCGCGCGGACGGCGCCGTGCCGGACACTCTCCATTTCTACCGCCGGCGCCCGCCGGCCGTGACGCTGGGCTACTCCCTCGACGCCGCCCGGGAGGTGGACATCGATTACTGCAGGGCGAAAGGAATCGATATAGTGCGCCGGCCGAGCGGGGGTGGCGCGATCTACACCGATGACCGCCAGCTCGTGTGGTCCCTGACCACCCGGGACCTTCTCCCGTCTTCCGTGCCGCGCTCGCTGGAGCTGGTCTGCACCGCCCTCGCCCGGGGCCTCTCGACGCTGGGCGCCCCGGCCGTCTTCAGCCCGGCGAACGACGTCCTGGTGAACGGCCGGAAGGTCTCCGGCTCCGCCCAGTTTCGCACGCGCGGGGTGGTCCTGACCCACGGGACCGTTCTGGTCGACGCCGACCCCGGGGAGATGTTCCGGGCGCTGAGGGTCCCCGGGCCCGGGCCGGGGAAGCGCTCGCTTTGGGACCCGCGCCAGCGCGTGACCACCCTGCGCGCCGAGCTGGGCCGCCTCCCGTCAATGAAGGAGGTGGAGCGCGCCGTCCTCTCCGGGTTCGAGCGAGCTTTCGGGGCGGCTGCCGTCCCGGGCGAGCCCACGGACGCCGAGAGGGAGATGGCCGAAAGGCTCGTCCTTGAGAGGTACGGCCGGGCGGAGTGGAACCTCGGAAAGGCCTAATAACCAAATGGCGGATTAGGCCGCGATGCAGCGCCCGGCCTGTTCGCCCTACAACCGGGAGGGGGTCCCGCGCCTCCCCCGCCGGATAACGGTCTACGACACCACGCTTCGCGACGGCGAGCAGATGGCCGGCGTCTCCTTCACGCCGGCGCGAAAGCTTTGCATCGCCCGCCTCCTGGACGGAATAGGCGTGCCGCAGATAGAGGCCGGGTTCCCGGCGGTGTCGGCGGACGAGCTGCGCGCGGTGAGGGCGGTCTCCCGCGCCGGCCTGGAGGCGGAGGTGCTGTGCCTCTCGCGCCTTAGGAGGGAGGACATCGAGGCCGCCCAGGCGGCCGAGGCGGACGCCGTACTACTGTTCATCGCCACCTCCCCACTCCACCTCAGGTACAAGCTCCGCATGTCGGAGTCGCAGGTCCTCGAGGCCATACCCGAGGCGCTGGACCTTGCCCGTTCGATGGGCCTCCGGGCCTCCTTCACGCCGGAGGACTCCACCCGCACGCGCCTGCCCTTCCTCCGGAAGGCACTCCGGACCGCCGTCGCGGCCGGCGCCTGGAGGGTGGGCCTGGCCGACACGCTCGGATGCATCAACCCGCAGGGCATCCGGCACCTGGTGCGAAGGCTCCGCCCGCTGACCGGAACGCCGTTCACGCTCCACCTGCACAACGACTTCGGGCTGGCCCTCGCCAACGCCCTCGCCGGCCTCGAGGAGGGCGCCGACGCCGTGGCCACGACCGTGGCGGGCTTCGGAGAGCGCAGCGGCAACGTGCCCCTGGAGCAGCTCGTCTCCGCCCTGAAGTTCCTCTACGGGAAGGACATCGGGATACGCACCGGGGGACTGACTCCGCTGGCGGCGACCGTGTCCCGCCTCGCCCGGGTGCCCCTGCCGGCCAACGCCCCCCTCGTGGGCGAGGGGGTCTTCACGCACAAGGCCGGCATCCACATCGCCGGCGTCCTGAGGGAGCCCTCCACCTACGAGCCGGTGCCGCCCGGAGCCGTGGGCAACCGGAGGCGTTTCGTCCTCGGCAAGCAGAGCGGCCGGGCCGCGGTGCGCGCCCTGCTCTCCGCCGGGGGCCGCCTGCCCTCCGAGTCGGAGGTGGAGAGGCTCCTGCGCTCCGCAAAACGCCAAAACGGGCGGGAACGGACCCGGGCCGTTTGAGAATTCCTTGCGCCATGCGTCTTGCACCCCGGACTGAAGTCCGGGGCTTGGACGCTGTGCCATGGTGAGACGACCCCGGACTGAAGCCCGGGGTATCTAGCTTTCAGGCGTCGAAGATCATCCCGACGCCCATCGAGGCCTTCTCCTCCTCGGCCCTGACCCGGTCGATGACCTCCCGGGCCTCCTTCTCGGGCAGCGGCTCGCCGACGGGCTTGAAGACCTCCTTGGCGCGCTCGATGCCCTTCTCGTTGCCCTCGATGATGACCAGGAAGAGCTCGGACTTGAGCTCCAGCGCAGCCGCCTCGCGGGTGGTGATGCTCTGGCGGCTCACGAGGTCGTCCTTGAGAAGCTCCGGGACCTTGGACGTGAACTCCTTCTTGACTCCGATGACCACGGTTGCCATTCCATTCCCTCCTATCCTATCGAAACCACCCGGATGCTGAAGTAGAGGTCCTGGGTGGCCAGGACGTTGCCGGTGCTGAGGTTGTACTTGATGCTGGCCGCGGTCGGGGTGAGCTCAGTCACCTCGGCCTTCATGCCCCGGACGGTGACGTTGCCTCCCGTACCCGGATAGTGACGGACGGTTATCCGGCCGATGCCGCCGTCGGCGCTGCCGTTGACCTCCACGACCCGGGTCTCCCAGCCGTAGGGGAACAGGGTGGAGTTGATCTCGGGGAGCGTCATCAGGGAGACCGTCTCCGGGCCGGAGTCGACGACCTGGACCTTCCAGCCCCACCAGGGCTCCAGCACGACCTTGTTGGCGACGGGCTCCTCCCCGTAGGTGATCGTGAAGTTGAGCCGCGGCATCGTTTTGTGCATCGGGAACGTCTCCGTGAGGTTGACCAAGGTGGTCTCGAACACCCCGTACCCCTCCTCGGGGGGCACACGTATGGTCTTGGACTGGCCGGCGCCCATGCCGACCACGGCGGCGTCGAAGCCCTTTATCATCTGTCCCTTGCCGACCTCGAATGTCAGCGGCTGGTACTCGTTGTCGAGCGGGACCTTGAACGAGGATGACTTGGGGAAGGCCTGGTCGCTGCCGATCGCCTTCACCGAGGTATCGAATATCTCGAAGCTGCCGAGGTAGCCGGTGTAGTCGACCTTGACCGTGCTGCCGTTGTGGGCAAGGTCGAGGGGCTGGCCGAAGCCCTCCCGGACGGAGACCTTCACGCTCCCGGTGGCAGAAAAGCCCCGCAGGGTGGAGGCCGCCCGGACATTGACGGAGTAGGTGCCCGCCGGGGCCCCCGCCGGGACCGAGACCTCGAGCACCGTCCCCTTGGAGGCGCCGGGCGCGATGTCCAGCGTCGAGCATCCGAGCGCGGCGGACCAGCCGGCCGGCTGGGACTGGACCGAAAGAGCGACCGTGTCGAGCACCTTCTGGGAGTTCTTCACCTTCATGAAGAAGGTGAGGTTCGTGCCGGCGACGGCCTTCTGGCTGCCGTCAACGGCCTTGACAGAGAGGGCCGGGGCGGGCGCGGGCGTGCTGTTGCAGCCCATCAGTGCCATCATCGCCACCGCCAGCACCACTGCGGCCGCCCTTGTTATACCGCTCCTCGACATCGTCATACCGGATGTCTGGGAAATAGAACGTGACTGATAAAGCTTTTCCCTGGCTATGACAGGGTGCTGGGTGCGGGGTGCGGGGTGCAGGAAACGACGGGGTGCGGGGTGCGGGGTGCAGGGGGCGGGGGAATGACGGCCCCTCCGGCCCCCAGCACCCCGCACCCCGCACCCCGTCGCCTCGCCAACCTTTATCTACGCTACCCACGATTTGGTCGCGGGGAACCGATGCCCGTTGAGGTAGTGGTGGGGGCCCAGTGGGGGGACGAGGGAAAGGGCAAGGTGGTCGACTACTACTCCGAGGGGGCGGACGTGGTCGCCCGGTTCAACGGAGGGGACAACGCCGGCCACACGATAGTGTTCCGGGACCGCGAGTTCAAGTTCCACCTCCTCCCGTCAGGGATAGTGCGCAGGGGGGTTTGGGCCGTCATCGGCAACGGCGTCGCGGTAAACCCCGAGGTGCTCCTGCGGGAGCTCTCCGAGCTGGAGGCGAAGGGCATCTCCGGCTACCGGCTCTTCATCAGCGAGAGGGCCCAGGTGATCATGCCCTACCACCTGGTGCTGGACGGACTGGAGGAAGCGGCCAAGGGCGGCATGAAGGCCGGGACCACGAAGCGCGGCATCGGCCCGGCCTACTCCGACAAGGTCGCCCGCTTTGGGATCACCATGGGAGACCTCCTCGAGCCCGGGCTCCTGGAAAAGAAGCTCAAGCTCGCCGTGTCGGTCAAGGGCAAGCTCACCGCGGCGTTGGGCGAAAACGCCCGCTTTGATCTCAAGGGCATGCTGGAGTCCTATCTGGAAATGGGCCAAAAGCTCAGAAAGCACATCCGGAACACCTCCGGCCTGCTTGTCCAGGCGCTCGAGCGGAAGAAGCACATCCTCATGGAAGGAGCGCAGGGCACCCTCCTGGACCCGGACCACGGCACATATCCGTACGTCACCTCCTCCAACGCGGTCGCCGGCGCCGCCTCGACCGGAAGCGGCATCGGGCCCCGCTCGATCGACTGGGTGGTCGGGGTGACCAAGGCCTACATCACCCGGGTCGGCGAGGGCCCCTTCCCGACCGAGCTTCGGGACGACATCGGCCGTCACATTCGCGAGGCCGGGGCCGAGTACGGGACGACCACCGGAAGGCCCCGCCGATGCGGCTGGCTCGACCTGGTGGCCCTCTCCCACGCAGTGGACGTCAACGGCCTGGACGCGCTCGCGGTGACCAAGCTCGACGTGCTCGGCGGGCTGCGGCGGCTCAATGTGGCGGTGGCGTACAAGATCGACGGCGGAAGGACCACCTCCTTCCCGGCGTCCATCGACCGGCTCGCCAGAGCCGAGCCCGTGTACAGGGAGCTCGACGGCTGGGAGTCCCTCAAGCCGGCGGAGTGGACCGCGCTGGCCGGCCGCGGCCTCGGTGCCCTGCCGGACGCGGCCCGGGAATACCTCGATTTCATCGGCGGCGAGCTGGGGGTCCCCATCGAGCTGGTGTCGCTGGGGCCCGCGAGGGAGGCCACGATCGACCTTCGCGGCGAGCTGCGCGAGGGGCCGGCGCAGAGGCCCTAGGGAAAAGGCGCAAGGCGCAGGGCGCAGGGCGCAAGGGGCGAAGGCGCAAGGGACAAGGGGAACAGCGGACTATCTGCATCCTCGTTCCTTGCCCGTGCGCCTTGTCCCTTGCGCCTTCGCCCCTTGCGCCCTGCGCCCTGCGCCTTTTCATATTCCCCGCTGCCCCGTCATTTCCTGCGTGCGCGTATGAACTCGAGGAGCTCCGGCGCGGTGGGGGCGCCGGCGGTGCCGCCGACGGAAAGGACCTTGAGGGCCCCGGCGGCGTTGGCCAGGAGGGCGGCCTTGCGCAGCTCCATCCCCCGCGAGAGCGCCCACACCAGCGCGGCGTCGAAGACGTCCCCCGCGCCGGTGGCGTCCACCGGCTCCACATTGAACGGCGGGGCCTCGAAGCCGCCGCAGCCCTCCCCGGAGACGAAGGAGCCCCCGGCGCCCAGCTTGATTACGGTGTTTTGCGCCCCCATCCCGACGAGATGGCGCGAGATGTCGAAGAGGTTCCTCTCCCCGGTGATGGCGGAGGCCTCGTCGAGGTTGGCCAGGAAGTAGTCGGCGTGCTCCAGGCACCGGCCGAGGTCCCACTTCCCCTTCGCGTCCCAGGCCACGTCCAGGGAGGTCCGGGCGCCCCCCTTTTTCGCGGCGAGCAGGCCCCGGGAGATGGCGCCCGGCCCCAGCTTCGGCAGGAGGAACATCGATGAGAAGTGGAGCCACCGGCACCGGGGAAGGGCCCGGAGGTCTCCGGCAACGAGGCTGGCGCTCGCGCCCAGGTAGTGCAGGAAAGCCCGCTCGCCACCCTCGCGCACCAGGGCGATGGTCGAGGAGGTGCCACCGGCCCCCCGCCTGACCAGGCCGGTGTCGACGCCCTCCCGTTCCAGCCTCCCCATCAGCCAGTCGCCCAGGAGGTCGCGGCCGACGCGCCCGGCCAGCGTGCAGGACATCCCCAGCCGGGCCGCCGCCACGGCGAAGATGGCGCCGTTGCCGCCTATCCGCGGCTCGATGCGGTTGGGCACCGCGGCGAGCGCGCCCCAGCCGGGGAGCCCCGGGAGCGGCCCGACCGGGAAGTCGGCCACTATGTTCCCGACGCTCAAGAGCTCCAGCGGTCTCCTCATGCGCATCGATATCGGTGGTACGGATTATCATGTTATCGATGGAAGAGGGGCAGCGGGCAGCGGGCAGCGGGCAGCAGGGGGCAGCGGGGAGCGGGGACGGACGGAGCCCGTCGTCCACCGCTCCCCGCTGCCCTTTCCTCCCGCTGCCCGCTCCCCGGTCTTTCGCCAATCTAAAGATTAATAACAGCCCAAACCGTTCTTGCGCCCATGGACGGGCGGTACGTCCACATCGGCCGGCTGCTGGCGGGCGGGTTCGAGGACGGGGAGGCCGCGATACGCGGCTGGATCTACCGCACGCGCAGCTCGGGCAAGCTGTGCTTCGTCACGGTGCGCGATTCCACCGGGGTCCTCCAGGTCACGGTGGCCAGGGGGTCGGTGCCGGACGCCGACTTCGAGGGCGCCAAGAGGGCCCTCATCGAGTCCTCCGTGCAGTGCTCCGGCACCGTCGTGAAGGACGAGCGCGCCCCCGGAGGCTTCGAGTTGCGCGCCGCATCCTTCACCGTCCTCGGAGGCTCCGACAATTTCCCCATAACGGAGTACCGGAGCGAGGAGCACCTCCTCAATTACCGCCACCTTTGGATTCGCAGCCAGGAGCTCACCAGGATAATGAAGGTCAAGTCCTCCGCCCTGGCGGCGGCCCGCGAGTGGTTCTCCCAAAACGACTTCTACGAGGTCACGCCCCCCATCATCACATCGAACTCCTGCGAGGGCGGGAGCACCCTCTTCGAGCTCAAGTACTTCGGAGAGAGGGCCTACCTCTCGCAGAGCGCCCAGCTGTACCTCGAGGCGATGATGTACTCGCTCGAGAGGGTGTTCGCGCTCACGCCCTCCTTCCGGGCCGAGAAGAGCCGCACCACCCGCCACCTGGCGGAGTACTGGCACCTCGAGGGCGAGGAGGCCTTCGTCGGCAACCAGGAGAACATGACCCTCCAGGAGGAGCTCGTGAGCGCCATGGTCACGGGCGCGGCCCGGCGGAACCCCGAGGAGCTGCGGGCCCTGGGCCGCGACCCCTCGGAGCTTCTGGGGATGGTCCCGCCCTTCAAGCGCCTGAGCTACGGCGAGGCGGTGAAGAGGCTCCGAGACCGCGGCGCGGCTTTCGAGTGGGGCATGGACCCGGGCACCAACGAGGAGCGATTGCTCGTCGAGGGCGAGGAGAAGCCCGTCTTCATCTACAACTATCCCAAGGAGATCAAGGCCTTCTACATGCGGGAGAACCCCGACGACCCGCGCACCTACCTTTGCGCCGACCTGCTCGGGCCGGAGGGCTACGGCGAGATAATCGGCGGCAGCGAGCGCGAGACCGACGGCGACAGGCTCGTCGAGCGCCTCAAGGCCCAGGGCTCCCCGCTGGAGCCCTACCAGTGGTACCTCGACCTGCGCCGCTTCGGCTCGGTGCAGCACTCCGGGTTCGGGCTGGGCATCGAGCGCCTCCTGCGCTGGGTGTGCAAGCAGGAGCACATCCGCGACACGATACCCTTCCCCCGGACGATAAACCGGGTGTATCCCTGAGCGGCGCCGGCCGGCACCTTGATTATGCCCCAGCCCAATCCATCGGCCGATGGCCACGGCACGGAGGCCCCATTGGCACGATCGTCGGCGCTCGCAAAGACGCTTTGCGAAGCTGGGCATGCCCCGAAGGCTCGAGATCTCGGAGGAGAGCGAGCGGTTCCGGAGGGAGGCGCGGATAATTGGAAATCGAAGAGCTCATCGCCGCGCTCGCTGAAAAAAAGGTGAGGTACCTTCTCATCGGCGGCCACGCCCGCATCATCCACCATCGCCCGGTCAGCGGCGGGCCCGGTCCCGCCTCCGGACAATCCACATTGCCGCCGCGGCCGCCGCCAGGGCCGCCACTTCCGCAGCCACGATGCACGGCGCCGGGTTCCCGGCCGCAGTGGCCTGCCGCGCCGGGGCCACGCTCACATCGAACTCCTGCCTCTCACAGAGCTCGCCGTCGCTCACGTTGACGACCACCCTGAAGGCCTTCCCCGCCTGCCCGGTCCACGGCACCCAGAGCGCCCTTCCGTCCGGGGTCAGGCCCATCCCCGCCGGACCTTCCTCGAGACGGTAGCGCAGCGGGTCGGAATCCGGGTCCGTCGCGACCACCCGGTAGGAGTAGCTCCGGCCGGGCCAGGCCTCGAGCAAGGGTACCGAGTGGATCACCGGCCGGCGGTTGACCAGTACGCGGAAGGTGAGGTCCGGGCCAAAGACCGTGTCGATTCCGTCCGAGACGCTGACGCGCCAGGTGTAGTTCAGGCGGTCCTGGAGCTCGACGGTCCGGTTCCGGACGAGAAGGCGCTCCGAGAGGTTCAGGCCGGCACCGTCGGAGAGCTCGAGCGTGTAGCTCAGCGGATCACCGTCGGGGTCGACGCTCGACCACCGGAGCTCCACGGCCGTTCCGTTCACCACCGAGCCGTTCATCGGTCCCAGCGGGAAGAGGTCCGGCGCCCGGTTGCGCCTCACGGTGAAGCTCCAGGTCCCCGAAAGGCAGGTGCCGTTGCCCAGGGCGTCCGAGGGGACTACCGTCCAGCGGTGGGTCCCGTTCGAGAGGTCCCCGATGGAAAGCGAGGTCGAGGAGGTCCGGCCGCGATATTGCCCGTCGACGATCACCGTGTAGGAGATCGGGTCGCCCTCGCCGTCCGCCCCCGACCAGGCCAGCGTCGCATTTCGCGCGCGCACGAGCGAGCCTTCGGCGGGCGCGAGCAGGGTGGCGGACGGGGGCAGGTTCCGGGTGAGCGTGAAGTTCCACCTCCCGGAGATGCAGGTGCCGTTGCCGAACCCGTCGTTGGGGATGACCGACCAGCGGTGCGGGCCGTCCGCAAGACCGGAAACAGAAAGGCCGGTCCCCTCCACGCGCGGGTATATCGCCCCGTCGATGATGACGAAGTACGAGAGGGGGTCCCGGTCGTCGTCGGAGCCGGTCCAGGAGAGCACCACCATGTCCCCGCGAACCAGCGCCCCGGGCGGCGGCGAGAGCAACTCCGACCTCGGAAGCACGTTTTGGCGAAGTATCGTGAAGTCCCGCTCCGAGACCGCCTCGGCGGAAAGCGGCGTCTCGACGTCGCCGTCTTGGGCGACGACCCTCACGCGGCAGGTCTTCCCTGGCGGCTGCTCGCTCGTGTTCCAGACCAGGAAGCTTCGGGTCAGGCCGGACGCCAGCACCACCGGAAAGGTGGCGCCCCCGTCGCGGCTCAGGTGGACATCGAACAGCAGGGGGTCCCCGTCCGGGTCCAGCGCGTTCCAGGTGATGTTGCTGGGGCCCAGCCACCGCTCGCCCCCCGAGGGCGAGTAGAGCGTCAATCGGTGCATCCGGTTGAACGATATCCGCACATCCGAAAGGGCCGGCGAGGCGTCCCTTGCCGCGGTCTCCAGCTCCACGCTGTACTGGAACCAGCGCGCCGGGCTCTGCGACGCCGGGACGCGCTCGCCTCCGGAGTACCAGGTGGAGCAGGTGCCGTCCGGTCCGACGAAGGGCGCGCCCTGGAGGGCCGCGGCGGTGTGGGCGGTCCGGAGGCGGATTTGGAGCGAGCCCCCCTCCGGGACCGTGAAGTTGGCGCGCACGGTGCCGAAGTGGGCCTCTCCGCCGGTGTCTCGGGGCGCCGAGAGGAAGCGGCCGGAGGGGCGGAAACCGACCTCCTCCGGGAATGTCCAGGTGTCGCCCTTGTAGCCGGTCCCCGCCCCGCCGCCGAAGAGCACGGTCCGGTCGAGCGAGCGGTCGAAGACCGCGCCGGCGAGCATCCGGCCGCCCGGCGAGACCGAGGCGTTCACCATCGTCCAGGTATTCGTGCGGGCGTTGAAGGCCCAGGTGTCGTTGAAGTGCTGCGAGGCGTCCCTTCCGCCGAAGAGCACCAAGAGCCCTTGCGCCCGGTCGTACACCAGCGACGCGCCCGTCCTCGGCGACGGGGACGCGGCCGGCGATACGTTCGTCCAGAGGTTTTTCGGAAAATCGTAGGTCCAGGTGTCGCCCCGGTTCTCCCCGTCGTTGCCCCCGAAGAGCACCGCCACCCGGTTCTCCCGGTCGAACGCCATCGCGTGCCCGCTCCTCGCCGACGGGGAAGCCGCCGGATGCAGGTCGGTCCAGGTGTTGGTGGAGGCGTTGTAGGCCCAGGTGTCGCCCGCCCGGCCGGAGGCCACAGCGCCCCCGAAGAGCAGGCAGGCCCCGCCGGACGGGTCGAACACCATCGCGGAGGAGTATCGCGCCGGGGGAGACACGGAGGGCGTGCGGTTGGTCCAGGCGTCCGCCGAGGAGTTGTAGGTCCAGGTGTCCCCCAGGACGGGCCACTGCCCGCCGAAGAGAACGCATTCCCCCAGCGAGCCGTCGTAGGCCATCGCGGCGAGGTACCGGGGCGGCGGTCGGACCGCCGGCGTCGCCGAAGACCACAGGTTCTTCGGGGCGTCGAATGTCCAGGTGTCGCCCTTGTAGCTGTCGTAGTTGTCGCGGCCGCCGAACACCACTGCCCGGGCGGCTCTCTCGTCGTGGCACATCGAGTGGCCCGAGCGGGCCGTGGGGACCATCGCGCTCCAGCGCGCCCGGGCATAGTCGAGCGTCCAGGTGTCCCCAACCGGCGGCGACGGCGAAAACGTCGGCTGCCCCCCGAAGACCACCAGCCTTCTCGTCGAGGAATCGAAGGCGCCGGCGGGGACATCCCGGCCGACGGGCGGATTGGTGACGGAGAGGAGGTTCCAGTCCGAGGGACGGTGGAGCGGTGTGTAGTAGGTGCTCTGCAGGTAGGTGCCAGAGGAAAAGCCACCGAAGAGGAGCATCACGTCGTCCGTGCCGTCATAGGCCATCAGCGCGCCGCTGGCCGACGGGGGGTGAACCCCCATCACGTCCTCGTCCCAGGCGTCCGTGCTCGCATTGTAGGTCCAGAGGTCGCCCTTGCCGTACCCCCCGAAGAGGACCACGAGCCCCAGCCCGGGCCAGGAGGCCATGGAGGGCATGAACCTCGCCGACGGCGCCGGCTGTGGCGCCCGCTGGGTCCAGTTGTCGGTCAAAAGATCGTACACCCAGGTGTCGCCCCGGGCGCCCCCGCTGTAGCCCCCGAAGAGCACGATGAGGCCGGTCGCCGGGTCGAAGGCCATCCCGCAGGCGTATCTGGCGCCGGGGGCGTTCGAGGGGCTTTGGCGCGTCCACCGATGCGCTCCGGCGTCGTAGGTCCAGGTGTCGTTGGCGTTGCCCGAGGAGGTCACACCGCCGAAAAGCACGATGACGCCCGCCCCGGAATGGTAGGCCATCCCGAAGGCGTACCTCGCCGACGGCGCCGGGTCGGTCCGGTAGCAGCTCCAGAGGTTGGCCGAGCTGTCGTACTCCCAGGTCTCGTTGGGCACGCCGTTGCCGCCGAACAGGACGCTCACCTTGCGCGCGGGGTCGTAGGCCATGCCGGCCATCGCGCGGGGCGCCGGCGGCCCGATGTTGAGCATCCTCCAGCTCCCGCCCTCCCCCGTTATGTTGCCGCGGTCCAGCACCAGCGCGCCGTCGGAACCGCGGAGCGCCATGCCTTCCAGCGTGCCGTTCCCGAAGCCCGAGGAGCCGTCCTCCCTCCAGACCGTGCCGGCGGAGGCCCGGTCCGCCGCCGGCGACAGGCACAGGGCCGCCAGAAGCAGCGCTAGGCAGAGCGCCAAAGCGCGCGGGGCGGTCCCCGGCGGCCCGCAAGCACCAGGTATAGGCACAGCGCCCCCTTCCCCGGACGGTTCCGGCGGCATCTAGCGCCTCCGGGGGATATAAATTGTTGGCCGCCCGGCTACTTCATCCCCCTGGCCGCCGCCTTCTCCGCCGCGATGAGAGCCGCCCCTATCGAGGTGACTATCTGCGGCGTCTCCCAAACTATCATCTTGGTCTTCAGCTCGTCCTCGAGGGCCTTGCGCATCCCGATGTTGCGCGCCGGGCCGCCGTCGAAGAAGACCCTCTCCACCACTCCCACCTTGCGCGCCATGATGGCCATCCGCTCCGCCATGGACTTGTGCAACCCTGCGGCGATGTCCACCTTGGGCACCTTGCGCGCCAGCATGGAGGCGATCTCCGACTTGGCAAAGACGGTGCAGGTGGAGCTGATGGTGGACGGGTTGGAGGACCTGAGGCTCTCCGGCCCGAGCTGGTCCAGCGGTATCTCGAGGAGCTTCGCCATCACCTCGAGGAACCGCCCCGTGCCGGCGGCGCAGCGGTCGTTCATCTGGAACTTGACCATGTTGCCCTTGGCGTCCAGGGAGATGATCTTGGTGTCCTGGCCGCCGATGTCAAGTATCGTCCGTATGCCCTGGTTGGCGCCGATGAAGCGCGTCCCGGCGGCGTTGGCGGATATCTCGCTCACGGACTCGTTTGCCATCGTGAGCTGGACGAGCTTGCGCCCGTAGCCGGTCGAGACCATGTACCTGACGTCCTCTCGCCCGAGCCCGGCCATCCGGAGCGCGGTATCCAGGCAGGCGGCGGCGGCCTGCTCGGCGAACGCCCCCGTGGGGACGACGCCGTGGCCGAGCACCTTCCCGTCCTGCACGACGGAAACCTTCGTGTACGTCGAGCCTATGTCCACGCCGGCGGTGATCATGCTATTTCCCCCCGGCGATCAACGCCGCGCCCAGGGCGCCCACGGTCTGGGGCTCCTCCGGGACATGGAGCGGGGTGCCCAGCGCCGCCTCGAGCGCCTTCACAGCGCCCCGGTTCAGCGCCACCCCGCCGCCGAAGAACACCTCGCGCCGGAGGCCCAACTGGTTGACGAGCGTCCTGACCTTGGCGGCCATGGCGTCGAGCAGCCCGGCGATGATGTCCTCCTTGGTCTTGCCCCGGGCGACCAATGACACCACCTCGGATTCGGCAAACACCGTGCAGGTGTTGCTGATGTTGTGGTGCTCCCTCGAGGCCAGCGCCAGGTCCCCCAGGTCCTCCACCCGGGCCTGGAGGGCCACCGCCATGACGTCCAGGAAGCAGCCCGTCCCGGTGGAGCACTTGTCGTTGGTGAGGAACTTCTGCAAGACCCCCCGCTCGTCCATCACGACGACACGGATACCCTGCCCGCCCAGGTCTATGGCCGTGCGGGCGGCGGGCAGGAGGTGCCGGGCGCCCTTCGCGAACGCCATTATCTCGGTCACGTCCTTCTGGGCGAACGGCACGGCCTTCCGGCCGTTGCCGGTGACCACGACGGGCGAGACCCGGGGCCTCTGGATGCCGGCGGCCCGGCAGCAGTCCTCCAGTGCGGCGAGGGCGGCGCCGGCCGCGTCCAGCCCGGTGGGCCGGATGCCCGAGGCGAGCACCCTGCCCCCCTCCATGACCACGGCCTTGGTGCTTATCGCGCCCACATCCACTCCCGCGACCGCCATCCTCCCGGCTTCCCCCCCACGGCGAAATGGCTTGTGCGTTATAAAAGTTGGGTCGGGCCCGGAATCCAGCGAGATACCTACGGCCGCGGTGCGGGGAAGGGAGGGGGAGCGGGGAGCAGAGAGCAGGGAGCGGTGGCCCCCGCCGCCCGCTCACTTCCGCTTGCGCAGCAGGACCATTGCCGCGCCGAGAGCGGCCAGCAGCCCGACGAGCTCGAAGCCCGGCGTGTTGCTCTTGGAAGGCGTCGGCGGGGGCTTGTTGACCGTGATGGACAGCTCCGGCGAGGTCGCGGAGAGCCCGTGCTCGTCCGTGACGGTCACCTTCACGACGTGGGTCCCGGCCTCCAGCCTGGTCGAGAACGCCTGCAGGGCGCTGGCCTCCTTTCCGTCGATGAACCATTTGAAGGTCATCGGGTCCAGGTCCAGGTCCTCCGCGAAGACATCGAATTGGATGTCCGACTTGGTGGTGAAGGTTTGGCCCTCCTGGGGCGTCTTGATGGTCGGCACCGATGGGGGCCGGTTGCCCTGGAGCACGGTGATCTGCCAGCTGTGCCTGGTGGAGGACCTCTCCGCCCCGTCCACCCAGATGGAGAGCGTGTGCGTTCCGACGCCGGCGCCCATCTCCTTGGCGGCCCGGAACTTGGCGGAGAGCTTGCCCGTGAACTTCTCAAACGGGGTGAAGTTCTGGTCTATCTCCCAGATGGACCCGATGGCGTCGCCGTCGATGTCAAGGGCTCCGACCGAGAACGTGAGCTCGTCCCCCTCGGTGCAGAACACGTTCGCGGGCGGGCTGGGATCGGTGATGATCGGCGGGTCGTCCGTCGCGCTGACCGTCACGGGCACCTTCACCGCGAGGTCGGTCAGTCCGTCCGTGACCTTGAGCGTGAGGGTGCTTTCGCCGTTGTAGTTGAGGGCCGGCGTGATGTGCAGCTCCGCCGTGCGCAGGTAGATCGTCACCGTTAGGTTGGTCGTCGACGACATGGAGTAGGAGAGCTTGTCGCCGTCGTTGTCGGCGAAGTACTGGTCGAGGTAGACGGTCGGGGAGGCGGTGTCCTCCTCGAAGGCAAGCTCGAGCGGCCTGACCTGGAAGGGCTGGTGGTTCACGTGCGTCACCGTCACCAGGGCGTCGGCGTAGACCGGGGCGAACATGCCGTCGCTCGCGCTGAAGCTCAGGGTCTCGGTACCGTGCCAGTATTTCCGGGGCTCCAGCGTGACCTTTCCGCTCGCGGACACGGTCACGTTGAAGTGCGAGGACGGCTCGGCGCCGAAGATCAGGACGACCCCGTACATCGGCGAGGCGAAGACGGTCGAGAGGTCGATGGACTCGTCTATCGTGTCCTCCGGGAACGTGACCGGCCGGATGGGGTTCTGCACGAAGGGCGGCTTGGCGTTGTTGGTCACGGTGACCTTGACGTCGTCGGAGACCGTGACCTGCCGGTCGTCGGTGGCGGTGAAGTTGACGGTCTCCTCGCCGTACCACCCGGCGAGGGGCTTGAAGTTCACCTTCCCGTCGGGCTTTATCGTGACCGCTATCTTGTCCTGGCCGGCGCAGGCGTACAGGAGCCTGTCCCCGTAGGGCGTGTCGGCGTCGAAGAAGACCTTGTTGAGGTTGATGCTCCCGTCGTCCTGTCCGTCCTGGGGGATGGCGAAGTCCTTCATCGGCGCCGCGAGCACCGGGTCGTCGGGGACGGGGGTGACGGTCACGATGACCGAGGAGGTGACGTAGGCGCTCAGGGCGTCGCGGGCGGTGAAGGTCAGGGTCTCCGCGCCGTTCCAGTCGGGCTTGGGCTTGAGCACCACGCGGCCGGTCTGGTAGACGCTGGGCACGATGTTGCTGTTGGGCTGCACCCCGAAGAGCATCGGGTCGCCGTCGACGTTGCGGAACACGGAGGTGAGGTTGATGGTCGAGTCGTCGACCGTGTCCTCCTTAATGGAGAAGGGCGAGACGGGCTTGGCGATCTCGGGGGACGGGTGGGGGATGTGGATCTTGACCGTGCACTTGGCGTACACGAGGTCCTTGTCATTGCGGGCGTTGTCGTCCGCGCCCAGCATGGTCGTTATCGTGACCGTGTCGCCCTCCATGCATTGCATGGGTGCGGTCACGACGAGGTAGGCCCTCACCACCACGTTGCCGTTGCCCCAGGCCTGGTTGTCGATGTTGCTCAGGTCGGTCCCGGCGCCGTTGGGGTCGGTGGTGTAGGTCGCCTTCCAGCCGGCCGGGACGGCGCTCATGGTTGCGTAGAGGAAGTAGGAGCTCCCGCAGCCCGGCGACAGGCTCATGGTGCTGTTGAAGTAGGCCTTCTCCCCGGGGGCGACGGTTATCGCATTGGGGCCGGTGGGGTTGCCCTGGGTGTTGAGGTCGATGACATTGGGGCTCATGTTGTTGTCCGTCCAGCTGCCCTCGTTGCAGGTGTTGGTCTGGTTGTGACAGGCCGCGACCGGCACCGCGACAATACAGGTCGAAAGCACCATTGTTACGCATGCTAGAATTGCTGTCCTAGCGGACATCCGATTCCTCCACTGGCTATCAATCAATATCCTTGTTATTATACTTTGCTGTTCAAAATTTGTAAGTCCATCTGTGTAAGGACAGGAGATATGTCCTAACGGAGGCCTGTTAGGGGAGGATAAGGAGCTCCTCCAGATTTAAACCTTTTACAAGGGCTGTATACCAATCTTCATCGCGCTTCCCGGAGTACCTCACTTCGGGGTAGTTCTTGATCCCCCGATGGTATCGTCCATT
>Ga0194125_10004881_pt1 | contig 20709 bp, 18 predicted proteins | sample TA2KigC250mmetaG_FD_148626 | JGI IMG/M metagenome (GOLD analysis project Ga0194125, IMG submission 148626) | Freshwater microbial communities from Lake Tanganyika, Tanzania - TA2015034 Kigoma Deep Cast 250m | ecosystem: Environmental > Aquatic > Freshwater > Lake | place: Tanzania: Lake...
ATAGTCGGTCGTTACCCACTCGGCGAGCTGGTGAAAGTCCCGGTAGGAGAGGAAATGGACGCCGCGGGCGCTGTGGTAGAATTGGAGGCGGGTCGTCAGGCGGGACCGGCTGCTCCTGAGCGCCAGATCCATCTCCTGGCGCGTCCACGCCAGCGGCCGGATCCGCCACTCCTGCCCCTGCTTGCGGTAGTGGGCCAGCGTCGAGTCGGTGCGCTCGGCCATCACGATGGTGTCAATCGGCACGCCCAGCGTCTGGAGCCAGGCATCCGCGTCGATCAGTTTCGCGTCCGGGACATCGCGCTGCGACAGCTCGAACGTGTCGCCCACAATGTTGCAGCACACGAGTTCCCGCTGCAACAGCGCGCTGCGCTTTTTCTGCGGCACACGGCCCAGATTCCAGAACTGGCCGTTGAGCAGGGGCAGCGCCGCGACGCTGTGGTTGCCCTTGGTCAGGGTGAAGATGTAGCCCGGCGCGCCGGGAATCAGCGCCGCCTTGCGGACGATCAGGACCGGGTCGCGCTCCGCGCGCGACAGGAGGCTCCAGACGCCTTTCTCAAAGACAAAGGTGTCGCAGCCCCAGTCATAGGCGAGGAACGTGCGGTCGCTTCCCAGCGCGCGGACGCAGACGGCCTCCGGCTTGCACCGGGCCTCGCGTCGCACACGCGTGATAAAGCTCCAGACCAGGTTCGTCAAACAACCGCTCCCTTTCTGCTGTCCGTTCTCTTCGCGCGCTCCCGATCCGCAATGCGGCTGAGCAACCCGGCCAGCGTCCGCAGACCGCAGGTCTGCGCCTGTTCTTCCGCAAGCGCCAGGGCCGTCGGAATGTGCCGCGCAAACGGCAATCCCATCGCGTCCAACCGCGCAAAGGCGCCGAGCGCTTGCAGCAACCGTTGCACGGCCGCCCAGGAAAAAACGTCGAGAACGCGGGTGTCGCCGGAGAGGATAGCATAACGGCGCAGCAGAAGCGAGCGCGCAGAATCGTCCAGTGCCACATAGGGGTCGCACAGGAGCGAGGCGAGGTCATAAGCCGCAGGACCCAGACGCATCCCTTGGAAATCAATCAGCGCGATCCGCGTGCCTCGGAAGAGAATGTTGCTGGACTGGAGATCCCGGTGAACCACGACGTGCGGCACCCCCGCCAGCCGGCGTGAAAGCGTTTCCAAATCCTCCCGGACCGCCCCGCCGATTCCCTCCAGGCCGTGCCGCCCCTGGACGAGCTGGTGTTCGAAGAGATCGTGCTCCCAGCCGTACACCACCGCGTCGAAGGCGGGTTCCATCGCGGTGCCGCGCAGTCGCGCCAGGACCGTGGCACGCGTGTGCAGCGCCGCTGTTGCCCGAAGCGCCGGTTCGTACAGCGCCTCAGGGTCGGCTCCGGCCCGATGCATGCGCTGGAGCAGCGAGCGGTCGCCCCAGTCTTCCAGGACCACGGTGTCGGCGTCGGACAGATCGGCCAGCACGCGCGGGACCGGCACGCCCGCCTCGGCCAGCAACGCCGCATGACCCGCATAGCGGGCGTTTTCGGGACGTTCGCGCGAAGCAATCACCACGATGGCGCCGGGTCCGTCACCGGGGGGCATGAGCCGCCAGAAGCGCCGGGCCGAGCCCCGCCTGCCGAGAAAAACCGCCGCCGCGTCCGGCCATCCGAGCGCCTCCAGCACGCGCGGCATCACCGCCTCGCCGCAGGCCGTCGCCGGGACGACGACGCCATCGGCGACCGGCCGCGTCACCACCGCCTGTTGGACCACGCTGTGTCGCACACGTCCGCCGGGGCCGATTTCGGCGCCGGGGAGCAGCACGCTTCCGGGCGCCCGGAGACCCCGGCCGGTCAGGTCGCAGCAGAACGAACGCGAGGGTGTCGGATACGTGTCGAGGGTCGGATCATAGGCCGCGCCAGCCGGATGACTCCGAGCGGCCAGATGCTTGAGGTCGCCGTGCGCCTGCAGATACCGCTCGGCGGTGCCGGCATCGCACCAGTAGCTCTTCGCAATCCGCACGCCCGCCACGGACCGCCCGGCGGCCTGCGCCCGTTCGTAGGCCTCAACAATGGAGAACGTTTTCGTGTCGGGGAAGAAATCGAACAGGGCGGGGGAGACGAGCTGCACGCCGCAGAAGGTGGCCGTGCCCGGGCTCTGCGGGGCGGGGCTTCGGTAGGTCTCAATATCGCCGCGCGGCCCGCAGGCCACCGTGCGCGGCCCCCGTCGGGGGTCCAGCCAGGCCGCCGCAATCCGTCCGCGCGCGTCAAAGGCCGTGACGAGCGGTGTCAGGTCGGCGTGCCAGACAATGTCGCCGTTCACCAGCCAGAACGGCGCATCGCCCAGCCAGTCCTGCAGCGGACGCAAAGCCCCGCCCGTTCCCAGAATCTCCGGCTCCGGCGAAAATCGGATGGCCGCCGGTCCGCGCCGGCCGCGCAGAGCGGCCTGCAAGGGCTCAGCCATCCAATGGAGGTTGACCGCTACCTCGCGCACGCCGGCAGCCTCCAGCGCCCGGAGGGTGCGCTCAAGCAAGGACACGCCCCACATCGGCAGCAGCGGCTTGGGCATCCGTTCCGTCAGCGGCCGCAGCCGTTCTCCAAACCCTGCGGCCAGAACAACCGCCTGCTCAATTTTTTTCTGCACAGGAACATCTCGAAATGGTGGGCCCAGCAGGACTCGAACCTGCGACCCATGGGATTGTTAGTCCCGTTAAAAACTAGGTTTTTACTGGGCTTTTTTTACTGTGGTGACATTCTGCCCATACTTGCTGCCATCAACAGGGACCAGCATAGCACAGGGGGAAACGATGGGAAAGCATAGAGGCAGACATAGGGTCAAGACGGTGTTCTTCGACGGGATTGCCGTCCGGTGAAGTCGAGTGTTGGGAAGAGGCCGCTGCGCGCTACCTGTGTGAGATGCGCAAGTCGAACAGGCGTTCCGTCTCCGTCGAGGACAAGGAGGTGCGGTTTGACGTGCTCAATACGGTGTTGAACGATGCGCCGCCGCTTACGCTGGAGAAGGTCGATATCGTGGGGGCTGTTAAGACGCTGACCGAGGCGCGGGGCTGGTCGGAGTTGACGGCCTCGAAGTATGAGAAGGTTGGTCTGACCCTGCTTCGATTCGTGCGAGGCGAGGGCAAGCGGATGCACACCCGCGACGAGGCGCCGCCGACGACGTGGGGTGCCGGCATCGTGGCTCAGTTGATGCACACCGCTGAGACCGTGGCGCCCGAGGCCGTGGCGGCGCTGGCGGTCATGGCCTTCGCAGGCATCCGTCCGAACGAAGCCTTGCGGCTACTGACTGGCCGAACGACGTGCTGCGGCACACGGCCGCGACGATGATGTATGCCAAGAGCGGCGACGTGAATCACGTTTGCCAGCAACTCGGGCACGTCGGCGGCGCGAATGTGTTTTTGAAACACTACCGCGGCCTGGCACCGAAACCGGCAGAGGTCGAAGCGTTCTGGAAAATCGTCAGTCACGCATGATCGCCCGCGATGGCGCTGACGGCGTTTGTGCGCCGGGCGGCATAGCCGGCGAACGGCGGGGATCGTGCGGTGTGAAAGCAAAGAGCCTCGGCAGACGCCGGGGCTCTTTGCGTTACGGCAGGCGCAGGGCCGCGCGACCGGATGACGGCGCAAGGGGAGGGGATGCGAAACCCGCCGCGGCAGAGGCGCTTCAATTACGCCGGAGACGCGGCGGGGTTGATAGAGAGAGGGCGCAAGGGGGGGTAGACACAGATTCACGGTCACCGAGAGCTTTCGAGTCCCTCGATCATTGATTGGAGCAGGGCACGCGCAATATGAAACTTACCTTGGCATGACGTCTTCGCAAGCGTGCTGGCCAACGGACAGTCGCTCGAACTTATTTCTCTTGCCGTGGCGGACAACCGGGCCAGAAGGCTGGCGGTCGGCACGTCAATCGGGTGTCGTAAGTTGGCGCAGGAATTTGTCATAGAGTCGTTTCGCTGTCTCCGAACGGCGTTCCTCATCATTCGCCAAGAGGTCTGCATAAATAAGCAAGGGGTGCACGCAATCCTGGGGAAGGTCCGCCAAGTCACGGTGCCAGCGGGAGATCAAGGCATCCCCCCAAAACGGCGCGAGCACTTCGACATTCCCATCCGGATCGGGTTGAAGACCGGCGCGCACGACCCACTCATCAGGCAATGCTCGGGTGTAAATAGTAACCTGTTCGGGGCTCAGGTGGCGGGTCAGACGAGCGCCGGCGACATCCCCGCCCCACCAGGCGTTCGGCGGCAGGCGGGGCATGTGCTCCCAGTCGCGGACGCTGGCGACGCGATACCGATGGTGGATCAGCCGGTGGCGGAGGCGCGCCAAATAGTCCGTGGCCCACCGCTCAATGAGGCGTTCGCGCTCCACAAGCCGCCGCACGTCATCATCATCGAGCAGGAAGCCCATGGATCGCAGATGGACGAGCACGTTACCGACAGACCCCATCGCGACACCGGCCAAGACCCCAAGGGACGGACCTTCCGTACCTCCTGATGGGCGAAACGGCGGAAAGATAAACGGGAACGCGCCTGAAAAAGGCGGATCGGCTGCCGGAGAACTGTTGGCGAATATCGGCACGTGGGCACTGATGCTGGCGCAGGGCGGCGATTGAAGGGGACAACGGGCTTGCGATGCAAGAGGTTAGACAAGGATTGCCTGTCCCCGCGATCTCCCGAGATCTCTGGCGAGCGCCTTGTCACCGAGCACGCCTCCCGATCACGCCACGTCATGTAAATATCCGAACTGGACAAAAAGTGTCCGGTTGTGATACTGTTATCTCGCCATGAGTACAGACGCTTCATTGAACGACTGGGTGGACGGCCTTGAAAAGTCCGGGCGGTATTGCTTTACCCTGGATGAAGCGCGCCAGGCGCTCCCCAAGAAAGCCGAAACCCTCGAAAAGGCGCTGCACCGGTTGCATGCCAAAGGACGTATTCATCGTGTGCGCAAGGGATTCTATGTGCTGGTTCCGCTGCAATACGCGTCCGCTGGCATTGTCCCGGCGGAATGGTTTATTGGCGATCTGATGGCGTATTTGGGGCAGCCTTTCTACATCGGGTGCCTGTCGGCGGCCGAACGCCATGGCGCCGCCCACCAGCGCCCGCAGGAACTGCAGGTGGTGGTGCCGGTTCACCTGCGCATCGTCCGCACGCCAGTCCTGCGCATCCGATTCCTGCGCTTTGCAGGCATGGCGGCGGCGGTGACCCAGCCGCTTCGGACGTATAGCGGCGACATTCCGCTTTCCAGCCCCGAATGGACGGCCATCGATCTGATCCGGTTCCAGAAGCACTATGGGAGCTTGGACGCCGCCGCCACGGTGCTGACCGAGTTGGCCGAATCCCTGGATGCCAGACGTCTGGCCGAGGCCGCGCGTCAGGAGCCCTGCACCGCGTTGCTCCAGCGTCTCGGCTGGATGCTCGACGCCTTGAAGTTCAAGTCCTTGACCGGACCTCTCCATGCCGAGGTGTCCCGCAGACACGCGGGGTACGTCTTGCTGAATTCAGCCCTGAAGGAACGCGCCGGGCCCCGCGAGGCGCGCTGGAATGTCATCGTCAATGAAGTGCCGGAGAGTGAACTGTGATTGCAGGAAGATCAGCGCATCACCGGGGACGAGTTCAGGACGAACCTGGCCGCAAAACTGGGGCACCCCGGATTTGCCGAGGACTGCGAGCCCTTGCTGCGGCCGGGCACGGTGTTCGATCCCGCAGCCGATTCGAAGCTGGTGGAAAAGCGGCTGCTATCGCTCCTGCCCCTCACGCAGCATTCCGGAAGATCGTCAATCGCGTGAAATCCCAAGGGACGGACCTGCCGTTCCTCCTGATGGGCGAAACGGCGGAAAGATAAACTGGAACGCGCCTGAAAAAGGCGGATCGGCTTCCGGAGAACTGTTGGCGAATATCGGCACGTGGGCGCTGATGCTGGCTCAGGGCGGCGATTGAAGGGACAACGGGCTTGCGGTGCAAGACCCCAGGGGACGGACCTAGACAAGGATTCCTTGTCCCCGAGCATTCCTGGCGTGCTCCATTATGGGACCAGTAAATCCGGGAAGGCGGCGTCGATCTGCTCGATAAGAAACCGGGCGAAACTTCGGAAGCGCGGATCGGCCGGCGGCGGGACGAGCGGTCTGGCGAGATTGGCTTTCAGGCGCGAGAGGGATTCGCGGGTGATGAAGTCGGGCGACAAATCGCCTTTGCGGTAACCGGGAAAAACGGAGTCATAGAGTTTCTTGTAGTCATTCGAGTGAAGCGGCGCGGCCACATGGGCCGGGTCAAAGGCGGAGTGCCAGCGTGCGATGGCGGCATCGTCCAGATGCAGTGCCAGAAAATCCTCGAAGTTGTGAAACGAGAAGACGAAGTCGGGAATGCCAGCGGGTTTGCCTAGATAACTCTCGCGATTCTTACGCTCGCGGGCTGAGCCTTTCCGTACGTAGATATCGTCGTCCACCCAGACCTCAATCGGGGGGTGCTTCTTGAGTTTAGATTGGTCTTTGTAGCATTTGACCACGTCTTTGTAAAAGCCGCCGCCCTGTTCTGATCCATCCCTACCAGAGGGAAGCAGGGGGATAAATCGCAGGGGCACAGGCCATGCCAACGTTTGGTTGTCCAGGAAGCTCTGCAGCCGTTGCAGGTAGGCGCGTTCCGAGCGGCCCTCGCAGACCATGATGAATGACGGCATGGGAGCTCCTCAGATGGCGGGGTGTGGGATGCCCGAATAGAAGCCATCCAGATACTGTTTGCGGAAGTTGGTCACGTTGCGCACGTCCAGGCCTTCCTCCTTAAAGTCAACCAAGCGCCGGACGAGCGTGCCGGCCGGGGGCGTCTTGCGGACAATGGCCACCTCGCCCAGGCGGAGAATGGAATTGTCGAGAATGTCCGTGTTGTGTGTGGTGAAAACGAGTTGAGCTCCTTCTTGATTGTAGCGCTTGTCCTTGAACATGCGGATCAGTTCCTTGACCAGTAATGGATGCAGCGAGTTTTCGAGTTCATCGACAAACAACGCTTTTCCGCCCTTGAGACAGGCGAGCATCACGCCGACCAAGCTCGCAACACGTTGCGTCCCCTCCGACTCTTCGGCCACGAAGCTGAACTCGACGGGCACCCCGCGCAGGTTGTTGTGGACGCTGCGGATATCCACCACCTCCACCTGTTTCTCGGCAGGCAGCATCCGGACGAGGCACCCTTTTGGCAGGGCGAGGTTCTCATCCGTTTGTGCAAACACGCTCTGACTGACGGAAATCGAACGGATGTCGATGTCCAGCATGCGGACAATCGCGACGATCTCAGCCAGGGCGGCTGTGCGGTCTCCGTCATGGAAGGGGCTCAGCAGATCCAACGCCTTAGGCAGCGGTATATCGTTGTCGGCGAGGACGACGAAGCCGGTGTCAATGGCGTCGAACATGCGTTTCAGATCGGCGTTCAGGCCGGCATAATTCTGAGCGACCCGCTTCAGGAAGCAGGTTGTCTGATGGCCCTTGCCGTCGGAACATTCGACGTCCAGAATGGATTGCAGGCGTTCCTGCGGATAGCCTTCCGCGCGGATGGCGGACGAGAAGACCCCTTTCTGGCCGTTGATGCCATAGAGCGGGGCGTCGTTCTTCGTCAAGGACTCCTGTCGAATTTCCACACCGTTGTATTCGAGCCGGTAGACGAACACGTCGCCACCGAGGATGGCGGTCAGCTCGAACAACGTGGTGTCCTGCTCATCATGGAGCTTGTTGGGCTCGAAGTACTCTGTGGCGGGGGTGTCCTTGCCTGTCACGGCACGCCGCAACGTGTGCATGGCTTTAACGATGTTGGTCTTGCCGGAGGCATTGGCGCCGAAGATGGCCAAGCAAGGCACCAAACGGTTATCGGAAGCACCGACATCCAGAAACGGCAGGGTGTCCCAGTTTTTGTAGCCATTGGGCGCCTTGCCTTCGGTGAAGCGGAAATCGAGGGTCATGTCGAGGATTGACCGGAAATTCTTGATTTTGAACTGCGCGATCATTTGTATAACGCCCTCCTTGCGTGTAAAAAGTGGGGTTCATTGTTTCATTTCGCGGCGTATCCGTCAACATAAACAATAAAACTGTTTATCTGTCATCGTTCGACCGGTGTTCCGCGTGGCCCAGGTCTTTGCTCAGCTCGGCGTCCAGGCGGCGGATGTAGGCGTTGATGGCGACCTTGCGGTTGAACTATTTTTCCGCCCGGAGTTGCTTCTGCAGCCGGGCGAGCTTGAGGCGGGTCTGGCGGACGCGGCTATCACGCTCCAGAAGGTCGGAGAAGGATTCGGTCTGGCGATGAAATCCCAAGGGACGGACCTTCCGTTTTTCTCAAGCGCGTGAAATCCAAGGGACGGACCTTCCGTGCCTCCTGATGGGCGAAACGGCGGAAAGATAAACTGGAACGCGCCTGAAAACGGCGGATCGGCTGCCGGAGAACTGTTGGCGACTATCGGCACGTGGGCGCTGATGCTGGCTCAGGACGGCGATTCACTCTAGTGGCCAAATGCGCTCATGATCGAAGCGTGTTTCGATCACTTGGGGATTTACGCCAAAATGTGGCGCGATTGATTTTGCGACAAACGCACGCGCACCTTCGATCTCACGCCAGCGTGGTTCGGCAGCGGACATGCGTTTTTGGACCGCGTCATATTCTGCTAACAGAATTTCGGACGGCACGAGAAACCGGCCGGCGAATTCGTTGGCTTGGTCTTCGATGCGGCCGCTGCGCCGATGGTCGAGTATCCACCGCTTGAACGTGACGAAGTCCGAAAAACTCACATCGGCCATGACTGCCTGATGCATGACATGGTGCCCCAACTCGTGAGCGATGGAAAAACGCAATCGCTTTTCACTCCAGCGGTCATGGCGATCCCATCCTTCCAACGCGTCCTTGTCCACGTATATCGCCTTCCCGCCCGGCACGATGGCGGCATCCATTTGCAGGTCCGCAAAAAGGTTGGGGATATCGATCACGTCGAAACCCAAGGCGACGTCAACGATATAGAGGACGTCGATGGGCGGCAGATTGTTGCCGACCAGCTCACGCGAGGCGCGAAACGCGTCGGCCTGCTTCCAAATCTCTTCGTTTTCAATGAAGGGTATATTCATGTCCGATCCGGCGAATGAGCTTCACGCACCCGCTCGATAAAGTCGTCGAGCTGTTCTTCCGTCAATTCCGCTCCGCGCACCGTACGCAGAAAGACCGGCAGTTTGCTGATGAGTGCCGCGTCGCTCATCACCTCTCGGGGAATATTCCCGCGACTGACCTCGGCCTGATACATGAAGTCGCGCCATGCGTCAGCGCCTTGTTCGAGTCCCAAAAACCGCGCCCACCGGGCCAACGTCGCCTCTTCCTTCGGGGGTGGGCTCACGTTCCGCTCGACCTTGCTCCAGTTGCTAGGGTCCAGTCCGTGCTCGTTGCAGAACTGCCGCAACGTCTTCTGTTGCGCAATTCGCATATTCTTGACCGTCTCTCCAAAGTTCATGACTATCGCCTCCTTAAGCGTTGTGGTTCACTATACACCACATGTGGTATGATGTCAACCACGATTCCTCACCAAAGGACAGTCTGAGATGTTTGTCCCCGAGATGTTATGTTGCTATCGAGATCCAAATCGGTATCGGGACCGAAATCGACGAGAAAGCAAGGAAATCGACCCCGATAGCGATTTCGATTTCGACTGTACGGATGTGCCATAATTAGAATTGCTGAATAGACACCGATTCCCTGAGAGAGTCCAGAGGTGTGACGGTGTTGTTAATCAGACCCCTACGAGACATTAAAGTCATAGTCCGTCTGAATCGATCAACACCCGTCCGTGGCCATGCTCCTCCAACCACCAGTAAGTGAAGTGTTTTGAGAGCCAACTGGCGGCTCGTTCCGTCGTCAAATACTGTATCGTCGAAGCATAGATGATTGGGATGCCGAACTTTGCCTCGATCGCGTCCAAGGTGCCGCAGACGGCGTTAGGGTGAACGTCGGAGGGTATGCCGAATTGCGCAAAGCCTCCTTTTACGTCCTCAAGCGTCGCCTCGATCAGAATGGCCTTCCACCGAAAGCTGGAGAGCCGGGCACAGGCCGAAAGAAAACGCTGACGGGAGACCACGGTGCAGGCCACCACGTCCGCGATGCTTTTGAGAACGCGCGCGCGACCGGCCAGTGCAACACTTAGGGTTTTGAAAACGGCCACGCGGTGAAGTACACTTCCTTCATGTGGTAAACATGAAAGGAGACAAAGTGTCTTACACGCGCGTGACCGGTGAACAGCGTAGGCTAATCTACAACTGGCGGCAAGCAGGAAAAGGCGTCCGTGTGATGGCGGGGTTGCTGGGAAGGGCGGCCAGCACGGTGAGCCGGGAGGTGAGTCGGAACACGGGCCTGAAAGGCTACCGACACCAGCAGGCGCAACGGAAAGCCGATGAACGTGCGGCGCGTCCTGGGCCGAGGCGGTTCACCGAGGAGGTGAGGTTGGACGCGGAGGAGAAACTCAGGAAGGGCTGGACGCCGGAGATCATCTGCGGACGGGCCGAACTCGAAGGGCGGGCGCACGTGTGCAAGGAGACAATCTACAAGCACGTGTACGAGGATGCGAAGGTTGGCGGCGACCTGTGGAAGTGCCTCCCGCGGGCGAAGCGCAAGCGCAAGCGGCGCTGCCCGCGGCAGGAGGGACGCGGGCGCGGTATAATCCCGGGGAGGCGGGGGATCGAGACACGCCCGCCCGAAGTCGAACAGCGGATCACGGTCGGGCACTGGGAGGGCGACCTGGTTGTCGGGGCGAACGCGACGGGCTACCTGGTGACGCTGGTGGAGCGGGTCACGCGCTTCACGCTTGTGGGCTGGTCGCGGACCAAGGAGGCGGACGAGGTGGCCGCCGAGGTCATCCGCCTGCTCGGCATGATCAACGTGGCCTGCACGGGGATCACGTTCGACAACGGCAAGGAGTTCGCTCGGCACGCTGAGATCGCCTCGGCCCTGAAGGCGGACGTGTTTTTCGCCCGCCCGTACCACTCTTGGGAGCGCGGGACGAACGAGAACACCAACGGGCTGATCCGGCGCTTGTTCCCGAAGAGCGAGTCTTTCGCGGCGATGGGCGCGGCGGATCTGCACAGGATCGACATCTTTCTGAACGACCGCCCGCGCAAGTGCCTTGCCTGGCAGACGGCGAGGGAGGTGATGGCCGCCTTCCTTGCCGCAGCCGCGTGAGCGGCGTCGGCCAGGAAAGGGTGATGTTTGTTTTTCTCCCCCAGCCCCCCGTCCGGCGGAATACCGCCGGACGGGGGGCTGGGGGAGGCGGCCCTCCCGTGCCCTCGCGGCCCCTCCGCAGCCCCCGCCGCCCGCCCTGCGCTTGTAAACTCCGCCGTCCTGTGTCAAAATGAACCCGTTTTCACACGAAGGAACGAATTCCCCGCCAGCCAGTAGCCAGTGTTGCACTGGCTACTGGCTGGCGGGGGTGACATTTTATGATCACATGCAGGAGCAAAGCAAGATTACGATTACGATTATGATTATGATTATGATTAAGTAACCCTCATCAGAACTGCCATGCGCCCCGGGCGGAGGAGGCGGGCAGCGGGAGATTGACTTTGTATGGGGCTTCAGGGTACGCTTTGCCCCATTCCGTGGTGCGTGTGGCTCTGCACACGCAACCGAAAACACTTGGTCTTGGCGGTGACGTTCCTGACCGCCTACATCCTGTCGTCGTTCGGATTCAGGGTGTTCCTTGGACTGGCAATGCGTGGACTGGGAAAATGACTGAATTGCGATCGGGATAGTGCAGGTTCCCTCGCGTTCCGCTCGGAACCTGACTTTTGACGTTCGCCGAAAGGAGGGATAAGGATGAGAGCACGCATAGTACAGGGATCAACGCTCTTGGCTGCCGCTCTTACGGCATGCTTTTGGACGAGCCTCGTCTCGGCCGAGGATCAAGTGCCGATGCTGACCCCAGACGGATATCCGAGTCTACGAACGTCGGGGAAACGAACTAATCCAGGCTGATTTCCCCGTCTCCGCAGAGCAGTTCATGAAGTTCGTCAACTCGGCCCTCCCAGAACACTCCATTCTGGAACTGCACCGGTTTCTCAACGTTAGATCAGAAGAGACCACATCGAACCACGTCTCGGATGCGACTTCGGAACCCGCGCCGGGCGCGGCTTCCTCATCGCATCAGCCCTGACGTTATGGTGCCGTATTCGGGGCCCTTGCGTGTAGTCGCGCAAGGCACCCATAAGCCCACCATTATGCGACGCTGGCGCAAAGCCCCGCAGGGGTGCCCCGCCGTCGGGCGGCGACCGGACTGGCAGGGCAAACGGAGATGCTGAGGCGCGCCTGTGCCGGGAATGCGGCGGGTGGCGGCGGCAGGAGGTGACGAAGAGAGCCGCGGAGCGGCCCCCCAAGCGTAGCGCGGGAGGTATGCGGCACCGGCGCGGCGGCTGGCGGAGTACAGCCGCGAAGCGGCGTTACATGGATCTCCGGCGCGGCAGAATATGCGCCGAAAAAATACAGCGCGGGAGCGTCAGAGGCGGGGGCCGCGTCCGCGAGCGGACGGGCACGGCGCGTGGCGCGTCCAAGGGCGCCTTGCGCCCGTGCCCGCGTAGTCGCGGGCTGGCCGCGCCTGCGCCGGGACCGGAACGCGAAAGGTGCCATCAGCGCCGGCGGCGCGGGCCTCGCCGACCCCCGCGCGGAGCGGGCATACAGCGCGGAAGCGCGTTACAAACACTTGTTGAAACGAAGCGTGTTGCAGAGGGGGTGGTTGATATGGCGGACGGAAAATTTGAACTGGGGCAGTCGGGAAATCCGGCGGGGCGGCCGAAGGGGATTCAGAGCGGGCGGATGAAGGCACTGGGGGCGCTGGACCGGATCACGGCGAAGGAGGCGAACGTGAAGATCATGGAGCGGGCGCTGGAGAAAGCGCTGCGCGAGAAACCGCTGTGGTTCTTCACGAACATCGTCATGCCGCTGCTGCCCAGGGAGACGCGGGCCGCTGTCGAGGCGGGCGACCGGGTGATCGAGTGGCGCGGGCTGATGGGGGTGGGGAGTGCGGAGGTAGGAAGATAGGGCGGTCGTGCGAGGAATACAGTCCTTCGACCCGCCCGCCGCTACACTAAGGAGGCTCTTGCAAAACCCTGAACAGGCTGACAGTGGTGCAGGCGTCTCGCCTGCAATTCCAAGGCTTTTTCGTAATTCTGGCAGGCGAGACGCCTGCACCACAAGGGTTTTGCAAGAGCCTCTAAGTAGAAACGCCTTTGTGGCGGCGTCGGAACATACAGGAATAACCGACAAATTCTGGGGAAAGCCTACGGAAGACGATGTTGACAAGCATGCTTTCGTGTGGTACCATCTTCACGTGTTTTCGTCCGTAAAGGCTGTTGCAGTAGCAGTGACCGCGCTGTTTCTTATAGCGTCGGCTCTGTCTTTTGCCAGTCACGATCATGCGCATGAGCATGATTCCGCTTCGGAGATCGCAACACATTGCTGCTCGAACGTGGAAGCTATGTGTGATTATCCCGCTGTATATGTGGGTTTCCCAACCGTCGCGCACGTCACGGTGGTTGAAGATGTCTTCCACGAAAGATTGAGCATAGTCGAGATCTATCGACCTCCTATCGTCTCCTGATCGCCTCTCCGTATGCATTGTGTCCCGGATTTATTCCGTCGGCTTTTGCTGACGTGTTTCCGCAGACCATGCAGACAGACCTATCACAGGCAACGTATCACGATCAGGAGAACTCATGGCAGGAAGATTTGGATTCTTCCGCACGACGTTAGCGCTGGCTCTCGCAGCCAATACCATAACTGTTCGTGCGGACGCTCAGAATGAACAAGAAGCAGCAGGCCCCCTGGCGCTTCAGGAGGCGATCGATTTTGTTGGCCGGCTCAATCCGGGCCTGACCGCCGCCGCCCATGATGTGCTGGCTGCCGAAAGCGCCGCCCGTCAGGCCGGCGTGCGGCCTAACCCCGAGATCGAAATCGAGGCCGAGGACTTCGGGGGGACGGACAGCCGCGAGGGGTACGATGGCGCCACCACGACCGCCGGCATCAGCCAGCGGATCGAACTCGGCGGGAAGCGATCCAAACGCCAATCGGTGGCCCGTGCGGAAGCCCGGCTTACCGGATGGGATTACGAAGCCTCTCGCCTGGACATCCTGACCCGTACCAAGCAGGCGTTTGTGGATGTGCTCGCGGCCCAGTGCCGAGTCGCCTTGGCCGCGGAGGCGCTGGCGCTGGCCGAAGACGTGCGCAAGGCGGCTGCCGAGCGCGTGAAGGCAGGCAAGGTTCCCGAACTCGAGGCGATCAAAGCCGCCGTGGAGGTGTCCTCCGCCGGCATAGCGCGCGACCGGACCAAGCGGGAATTGGATGTCGCCCGCAGACTGCTTGTCGCCAACTGGGGCAGTGCAACGCCGCGCTTCACCAACGCCGTCGGATCGCTGGACGATGTCGGGGACGCGGCATCCCTCGATTCTCTTGCCGCCGCCGTGGAGCGGTCGCCGGAAGTGGCCCGTTGGACCGATGCGCGTCTGGCCGCCGCGGAATCGCTCAGGCTCGCGAAGGCTCAGCGTGTCCCGGATATCACGGTGAATGTCGGCGTCAGACGATTCGATGAGGACGGCACGCATGCGGCCGTCGCCGGTGTCGCACTACCGCTGCCGCTGTTCGACCGTAACGCGGGTGGGATCGCCGCCGCGCAACACTGCGTCGCGGCCGCGGAGCAGAAGGAGCGCGCCGCCCGTCTGCTGGCCGCAACCAGCCTCGCCGAGATTCACGGCCGTTTCGACACCGCCCGCTCGGAAGCCGTGGCCATACGGGACGGTTTGATTCCTGCCGCGCAGAAAGCGTTCGATGCCGCGCAAACCGGCTACCGTCAGGGGAAATTCGGCTTGCTTGAGGTACTCGATGCGCAACGAACCCTCAACGACGCCAAAGCCGGCCATCTGGAGGCCCTCACCGCCTATCATAAGGCGGCGGCGGATATGGAACGGTTGACCGGCACCCCACTCACTGCAACTGAACAAACCAACGAACAGGAAGTGAAATGAATATGTGCACTTTTAGCAGAACGATTGGCGCAGGACTCTGCGCCCTTCTGGCGATCACAAGTGGATGCGGCAAGAATGAGATCGGCAGCACGGCTGGCGGCGTCCAGCCCGAGACGGTGACTGCAAACAACACGAATGGGGCGGCTAGGATTCCGGTTACCAAGGAACAGGTGACGCGTTTCGGGATCATGATCGCACCTGCCATAACAGGCACGGTGGTCAGGAGTCTGCAGGCGCCCGGCGAGATCAAGACGGATGCGGACCGCGTGGCGCGCGTGGTCCCACTGGCGCCAGGCATTGTGCGCCAGGTGACGAAGACGATCGGGGACCGAGTTCAGGCTGGCGAGATTCTTGCATGGATCGAAAGTGCCGAACTGGCCGCGGCAAAGCTGGATTACTACGCCAAAGTGTTCGAGGCCCGGCGCTGCGAACTGCGGGTGCCGCAGGCAAAGGCGATTTTCGAGAACACGTCGCGGCTCATCGCGCTCCTGAAGGACGGGGCTGGAGATGAGGCACTCGGCAAACTGGACGGTTTGGAGATGGGTGCCTATCGCGGACAGTTGCTGACCGCTTATGCGGCGTATCGTGCCGCCGGGAAGATCCACGCACGGGAGACCGGGTTGCGCGCCAGCGCCGTCAACAGCGAACAGGATCTACTCTTGGCCGAAACCGCCCTCATGCAGGCGCGGGCGACGTTTCACGCCATGTTGAATACCGCCCGTTTCGAGGTGTTGATGGCCTATACGGAGGCCCTGAAGGAGCATCAAACCGACGATTTTGACGCCACCGCCGCCGAGACGCGCCTGCGACAGAGCGGAGCCGACGATGAGGTTGTTGCGGGTTTGCGTGCTCTTGTACCCGAGGTCGGGTACTTGCCGGCGTGCCTGAGTGAGGATTCCACCGGCGCGGAGGGCGGGGCGCATTCGGTGAAGAAGGCGCTGGGTGCAAACGAACGCTTCGCGTGGTATGCGCTGCAGGCGCCGCTTGAAGGGACCGTGGTGGAGCGGCGTATCGCGTTGGGCGAGTCGCTCGAAACAACCGCGGAAGTTTTTACCGTTGCCGATCTTGCCCGCGTCTGGGTGGACCTCGCGCTAAACCAGGACAGCATGTCGGACGTGCGCGTGGGTTACCCCATGACGATCCGCCTTTCCGACGGAACGACGCGCGAAACGACCGTGCAGCATGTATCTCCGGTCGTTGATCCACAGACGCGTACAGTGACGGTTCGCGCCGTATTGAGCAATGACGGCGGGCTGTTGCGCCCCGGCACGTTCATCGAGGCTGCGATACAGATACCCTCCGATCGGCAGGCGGTGCTTGTGCCCACGGATGCCGTGCAGCTTGTCTACGATCATGCCTGCATATTTGTCTGGGGCGATGGCGCGTTTGAATTGCGGGAGGTGCAGACCGGCACGACCGACGGCATACAAGTCGAGATCCTGCGGGGGCTGCAGGCCGGCGAGCGAGTTGCCGCCGTCAATGCCTTCCACCTGAAGGCGGAGCTGATCAAGTCGGCCGCAGGCGACATGGGCGCAGGCCACGGCCACTCGCATTGACATAAGGACGCATTATTATGATTGCCAACATTATTCACCTTGGGCTGCGGCACAAACTGCTCGCCTTTATAACCACGGTGGCACTCGTTGCCATGGGAGTGTTCTCCTTCTCCAGGCTTTCCATCGACGCCTTCCCGGATATCAGCCCGAATCTGGTCCAGGTGTTCGCCGAAGTTGAGGGCATGGCGCCGGAAGAGGTTGAACAGCTCGTCACCCGTCCCGTCGAGACCGCCATGCGCAGCGTTCCCGGCGTCGAGCGACTTCGCTCGGTCTCCTCGCTGGGGCTCTCGACGGTCAACGTCTACTTCGATGACGACGTCGACATCTACCGCGCCCGGCAGTTGGTCTCGGAACGTCTCAAGGTCGCCGAGGAGGGCATTCCGAAGGGCGTCGAAATGCCCCACGGGCTGGAGATGGGCGCGGTGGCCAGCGGCACGGGAAAGATTCTCGCCTACTATCTTGAGGCCAAGGGCCAAGACATCACGGAACTGCGGACGCTGCATGAGGCGATCGTTAAGCGCGGCGTGGAGACCGTGCCAGGCGTAGCCAAGGTGCTGAGTCAAGGCGGTTATGTCCGACAGTACGAGGTCGAGCTTTCTCCCGAGAAACTGCTCGCGTACGGGTTGAGCATCTCGGATGTCAGCGATGCCATTGCTCAGAACAACGCCAATGTCGGCGCGGGTATCATTACGCGTGGCAGCGAAGAGTTGATCGTGCGTACCTTGGGGCGCCTCGGCACGACCGAGGACATCGCCAACACCACCGTCAAGAGCGTGGATGGCAAGCCGGTGCTGGTGAAGGACGTTGGCGCGGTCACACTGGGCCGCGCGTTCCGCCGGGGCGTGGCCATCCTGAACGGACGCGAGGAGGTGGTCGGCGGCGGCGTCTACAAACTCCATCGCGCAAATTCCTTCGAGGTGATCCGCCGTCTCCGTGCCCGCCTGGCGGAGATCGAGCGCACGCTTCCCGATGGCGTGAAGATCGTTTCCTACTACGACCAGGCTGACCTTGTGGCCGGCAGCATCAAGACGGTACGCAATTCCCTGCTGCTGGGGCTTGTCTTCGTGTCGGTCGTCGCGTTTCTATTCCTCGGGAACCTGCGCAACGCACTGATCATGGTCTGCTCGATGCCGTTCGCGCTCCTTTTCGGCATCGTTTGCATGGAACGTGTGGGCATGTCGGGCGACCTTATCTCCCTCGGCGGGATGGCGATCGCGCTCGGCATGCTGATCGACGCCTCGATCATCATGGTGGAGAAACTCCAGACGGCGGCCGGAGCGCCCGCCGGGGAGCGGGAGACAAACGCCGCCATTCTGCACGCCGCGCAGGAAGTGGGGCGCCCGATCGTCTTTGCCGTGGCCGTGATCTCGGTGGTGTTCCTGCCGATATTCACGCTGGGCGAGATCGAGGGCAAGATGTTCCGCCCCCTGGCGTTCGCGGTCGTTGCCACGATGGCCGGATCGCTGCTCTACGCGCTCCTGGTTGCGCCGCTTTTCTTCCGGATTCTGCACCGCATGGATCATAAACGCGCGGGCCATGGCCCCGGACGGATACTGAGCCGGGTGCTGGGGCGCTATGAGCAATCGCTGCGCGGGGCCGTAGGGCGACCGGCGGCGCTGCTTGTCGCCGGTCTCCTTCTCATGGCGTGCGGCACAATCGGGTTCCTGCGCCTGGGCCGGGAATTCGTGCCCACGTTGCAGGAAGGCACCATCAACTGCTACGTCCACATGAATCCCAACGTCTCGCTGGAAGAGATCAAGTCGGTCTGTTCAACCGTCTCACGCATGGCCGCCGACATTCCCGAGATAGACCAGATTGTCGCCGATATCGGGTATGGGGAAGTCGGCCCGCACATGCACCACACCAATTACGGGTGCATTACCATCACACTGAAGCCGCGACGCCTCTGGCGGAAGCAGAGAAGCCAGCAGGAAGTGGTGGCGCTGCTGGATCAACGGCTGCAGGGGCTGCCGGGGTTGGCCATTGGCTTCTCGCAACCCATTGCCCACGAGGTGGACGGGCTCATCGCCGGTTCGGGTGCGCAGGTGGTGATGAAGATGTTCGGCGACGACATGGAGCGGCTGAAGCGTCTCGCAGTCGAGGTAGAAAAGGCGGTGGAGGCGGTGCCTGGCGTAGCGGATCTGCGGGTGGAACAGACCGATGGACAGACGCAGGTGCAGGTTATCCTGAACCCTGCGCAATTGGCACGCTACGGTCTGAGCAAGGATGCGGTACAGACGGTTGTCCGGCAAACGCTGACCGGCGATGTGGTCGGGGACATCATCGAGGGCGAGATCGCCTCGCGCATTCTGGTGCGATTGAGCCGCCGCTACACGGAAGATCGCGAAGCGCTCGGAAGCCTGCTGATTCTTACGCCCTCGGGGTCGCATGTTCCCCTGAGCAGCCTGGCGGCAATCAAGACCGTGACGGGCTTGCGGCAGATCAGCAGGGAGAACACGCAACGCTACATCTCCGTGGAATGCAATGTGCGCGGGCGCGATGTGGGCACGTTTGTGCGTGATGCACAGGCTGCGGTTGAGCGTGCGGTCACATTGCCACCGGGATACCGGGTATCATGGGGCGGGCAGTTCGAGCTGCAGCAGGCGGCCAATCGCCGGCTGGCGATCGTGATGCCGATCACCCTGGTGCTGGTGATCGTGATGCTCTACGGCCTGTTCGGATCGTTGAGAATGGTCTTGCTGATCGTGCTGAACATACCCTTGGCCATGGTCGGTAGCGTTCTGGCGCTGGCGGCATTCGGACAAAGCGTCAGCATTCCAACGTCTATCGGCTTCATTGCGCTTTTCGGCGTCGCTTTGACCGACGGTGTAGTCCTGATCTCGGGATTGGAACGGCTGCGACAGGAAGGGATGGCTTTGCAGGAAGCGATTGTCACCGCCTGCCGAGCCAAATTCAGGCCCATCCTGATGACCTCGCTGACCACCGTGCTCGGCCTGCTGCCGGTGATCATGGCAACGGGCACGGGATCGGAGGTGCAACGCCCGCTGGCGATCGTGGTGGTCTTCGGGCTGGCCACGTCCACGGTTGTCACGCTGTTCGCCGTTCCAACGGCATACTGCTGGATCGAGAGGAAATGGCCGCGCAAGCTGCCGCGAAGCCTATAACAAGAGAAGGAGAATCGATGCAAACGACACGAGAATGAGCGCCATGCAGACAAAACGAGAATGAGAACCATGCAGGAAACAGGAAAAGGAGAAACCATGCAGATAACACATGACGGAAGATCAACACGCACCGCAGTACGTATCATGTCCGCACTGGCCATTGCCACATGGCTTGGCGCGGGATGCGGTAAAGCCGAGAAAGCTGAACCGCGAGCGCCCGAAGCGCCCAAGCCGGTTGAAGCGCCCAAGCCGGTTGAAACGAAAAAGTGGGAGCCAGAAACGGTGCAACCGTCGAAAGCGCCAAGCGGCCACGGACATAGTCACGGTCCGGGTGGCCATTCACACTAAGCGGGATTCATCCTGCGGATACTCGTGATTCCGGGGACGGGCGTCTGCGCGACTCGCTCCGCCGCCAGGTCAAACCTGATCGCCGTCACAACGTGTTGCATCGTTTCCGTCAAGGGCGCCCGCGCCGGGACCGGAACGCGAAGAGGCGCCTACGGCGCCGGCGGCGCGGGCCTCGCCGACCCCCGCGCGGAGCGGGCATACAGCGCGGAAGCGCGTTACAAACACTTGTTGAAACGAAGCTGAAATGCTGAAATGCTGAAAACTGAAAAATGGGAGGAAAGGGCGGGGCTGTAATGGGGAAAGGGAAAGGCGGACTCGATTCTAGCGCGAAAGAACATGCGGTTTGATGCCAGTACGGCGGACGGAAGCAAGGATAGTGCAACTGCTGGTTTTCTTACCCTCTCTTCGTCTTCATTCAATCACTTTGTCATCAACGGGTTGCGCGATCACGGGCGGCGGGGACTGGAGAGAAGACCTGAGCCTTGATAGGCCCAAAACCCGATGGCAATCCGGCCAAATCAACCGAAGCGCTACGACGCCAGTTCGGGGAAATCTACGATGTCAATTAGGCCGGTAACAAGTAGGCAACCCGCAAGTACAGTTCTGAAAATCCATCTCATTCGTTCTTCTGCGCCAACTCCTTCGCAACCAAGATCATATGACCTTCGTACTCCGCACTAAG
>Ga0194125_10004882_pt1 | contig 20703 bp, 4 predicted proteins | sample TA2KigC250mmetaG_FD_148626 | JGI IMG/M metagenome (GOLD analysis project Ga0194125, IMG submission 148626) | Freshwater microbial communities from Lake Tanganyika, Tanzania - TA2015034 Kigoma Deep Cast 250m | ecosystem: Environmental > Aquatic > Freshwater > Lake | place: Tanzania: Lake...
TAATTGCCGGCAACACCAGCGATAGCCGTAGCCCACGGGAAGCGGATCCACTCCTGGCGCTGCTCCAGGAAGATGCCACTGCGATGGGTGGATGGCGTGGAGTCACGCCAATGATCTGGAGAGACATTGATGGAGATGAACGAATTGACGATGAAGAACTAAAACCGTTTGGCGTTTATGCAGGCGATTTACATGTCTTTGATGCTGATCTCGACGGTAGAGGAGATCTAATCACGATAGGCTTTGGTACCTCCACACGAAGAGCAGCGGATGGCAATACCCTGGCAATTCCACAAACAGATTTATTCCTGTTCCATAGCACAAGAAGTGATGGAACACCAATCCTAAAATCCACAGATCTAAATCTCTACGGACTTGCAAACGGCTCAGTCAGCAGCGGAGATGTTGATGGGGACGGAGACTTTGATTTACTATTGAATGGGGAGGACTTTTTCACTCTTCCGAACAACGAAAATAACCTCGCAGGACCCGACCAAGCAGGCGGCAATCCTGTTACAATTGTATACCGTAATCTCATCAAGGAGAGCGCAAAACCTGGCATCACTATTGGAGAACTTAGTTTTGAGAATGGGCTGTTCAGAGCTAATAAGAGTGACCAACGCTGGGGTGAATTTGATTATGCATTTGACGCATCTGAACTGGCTTCGATTCAGCCAGAACTCAGCTTTGGCCCTAGAGACTTGCCAGAAGGTTGGATCAGCATTTACACACCGCTTCAACTTGGTGCACAGGTTAAAGCACTTGGTGCACAGGTTAAAGCACCACTCACAGGGCCGAGTGCGGAGCTACTTGCCAGAAGCAATCTAAGCAAGATCATAGAGGATAAAACAATTGACGCGAATCTTCGTAAGTCGTATCAGAGACTAAATAACCCCTCGTCATTTGGTAGCGGGTTTACAAGCCGGCGTGATGGCTTTGCAGCTTCGGTTGATCATTTCCCCAGTGTCAAGAAACTAATCAACAAAGCAGAGATACAAGAGTTGTTGAGGCAGCGCATGCTATCACAGGATGGCCTTCTGGTGATCAAGCACGTAGGATCTGCCGGCGATTTAAGTGAACTACGGTTTGGTCTAGACGTTGCTGATGGCGACACAGTCAAAAATGACTGGTTAGAACAACGCTTCCGATTCAATCCAAAGTCGAGCTATTTCCAGCTTTCCATTGCACCTGCACCAAGCATCGTCTATCAGCCACCATCTCAAGAATTGATTCTTGGTTTGTTTGAGGTCTCAGAAATCGTTCTGAGAACAGATCTTGCCGCTGGCAAACCGGCTGGGAACATTGAAAGCAGTGAGTCAACCTACTCCTCTTCAAAATACCGATATATCGGCCTCACCACGCCTGATAAGAAGAGAGATTACACCAGTAGCGATGCCCTAGGTGAGCTACAGAGGGCTTTCCAGAATGACATCCAGGCGCTTGGCAATCAGCTTGAGGCTAGTTCGATCTCACATGGATCCTTCCAAAGGCGTGGCGTTGCTGGAGAGATCTTCTATGAGATTGACTCACTTTCTCTGAGTGCCGGTAACAACAGCACCGCCCTGGCTGGCCTCTACGAGTTAGAGCTCCATGCGACTGACCACCGACGGGCTGGCCTGGAGACCCAGCTTCCCTATACACAGCCAGATCGAACTCTGCATTTAGGGAGTGTGCAATTACAATCTCAGTCAATGACTGTAGAGAAGTTCAAGGAAGAGCTTGCTCTGGGATCCTTGTATGCGATGAATCGCATCTTTGCGGAACCTCAGTACACTCAAACTGAGAACGAAGCCGCTCTGCTAACAGGTGATTCTTCGGCATTTAATCAGCTAGAGAATAACGATGCCGACACCTGGATCGCACCGGGCTCTAAATTTAGCCTTGACTCAAACAAAATTGCTCAACTTACAACGTATTTAAATCAGATAAACTTCGCTCACAATCAGGGCCCTAATAGCGCCAGGAGATGGAGCGTAAGTGCCGCAGTCTCGCAGTTTAGTGAGCTGCAAAAAGTCAATGATATCGAAAACTACGACCTATTGAGCGTATTGAGTGGCACGGCTATTGAGGATAAGTTTCGTCTTGGAGATGGCCAACAGAACTTCTATGCACAGACAGTAACAGAGACCGCAAAAGGGACCATTGTTGTTGTCAACGATTTCAATCCATTCCTCGACACGCTAGAACTCTTTTTACCAGAAGATGCTAGCTTCGTTTGGGACCAAATTCTCTATCGCAAAAACCCCGAATTGCCACCCAATGGTTATTTAGACCGCGTACTGGCAACTGATAAGGGTGGCAATGAACGTGCAGCTGAGCGGTTACTGAGTCAACCGATTCTGGACAGTTACGGGCGTGAAGTGATCTACAGCTATGTGCTGCAGGAATTGAGACCGTTAGATCACGACGACCAGACAGTATCACTCGACTTGCGCGGCTCGTTGCTACGCATCAACACAATCATCGATGGGGTACGCTCACCAGAGACACTGGTTTTCTTCGACGGAATCGACCAGGATTTACTGCATTTTCAGACCAGCTTCAACGAAGGTCAAATCCGTTTCGCCTCAGCTGATGATCAGGCTCGCCAACAGCTGAGATTCATGATTTCAAGCAATGGCAGCGATTCTGCAGACCTACTTGATCATGAAGATGCTTATCGGATCCCGTTCCGACGCTCACTACTGGGAGGTTGGCTTGAGGATCAGTTCGCAGGACTACCCGAATTCTTCGGCGTATTAACCGGCGGGGATGGCAATGACGAACTCCGTGGCAGCATCACTAATTCGGCGGTGCCTGTTGTATACCTTGACGGCGGCCTTGGCAATGACATTATCTACGGCAGCGATGTAGACCAGTACTTCGACGTCCTTCTTGGCCAAGAGGGAGACGATCAAATCTTCGGACTCCGTGGACCAAACCGACTGGAGGGCGGTAGCGGCAATGACGCGCTGCATGGCAGCTTCAACAACGATGTGCTGGTGGGCGGAAGCGGCCGTGATCTGCTAATTGGCGGCGAAGGCATTGATACGGTGAGCCACAGGGAAGACGCCGGCGCTGTTGAAGTAAACCTCAGCTGGCGTCAGCAGCCCGTTCTAGTACTTCCAGGAAGCGGTGAAGCCATTTTTCTGAAGCCTTCTATGAACATCGGGGAGCTACCGCCAGCGTTGTTACAGGTGCTGACGGCAATGGCTAGCCAAGGCTTCCGACGCTTCGATCCACTCACCAAGCTCAGCGATCTTCTCGCCGAACTCTGCACTGGCAAGGGTGCCTTAATGCCAGAGTTGGCGGACATGACCAGCATCAATCCGGTGTACTGGATTCCCACTGACCCGGATGCAGAGCTCGTACGTCTCGAGCGCAGCGAGCTACTCCGAGATCTGGAATCTGAGGTGCGCCAAGCGATCGAAAAGGAATTACTTCGAAAAGGCTGCAGCCCGCGCTCCAACCTCAGTGTGGTGGAGGCTGTGCGTCTCACAAACTCAAGTCAGCTGCTCGATCTGGGGAATCTCAAGATTGTTGCCACACAGGTTTCGGCCTATGCCAGCCGCGATGGCTGGGGTAACAACGACTCATTGCAGACAGCCCTCTACGAGCTTCCCGGATCAACAGTGGCGGAAGCGGGCCTGGCCCGCGATGCTGCGCGACTGCTGGCAATACCCAGTAACAGCCTGAGCGACCTTTGCAAGGGACTACAGCAAGAGTGGCAGGCGCTGCAACAGGCACTGGAGGCGGGAGGTTCCTCGCCGCCGGGTACTCCTGTCGCTGATGCGCGTCGCAACCAACTGATCGAAAGCTTCACCCCGGCAACAGCAGAGGATCTCATCAGGGCCGGGCGCAGCGGAAATTTGACCGAGTGGCTCAATGCCTTCGCGCGCGCCATTGCCACCGAACAACCCTCGATTCTCAGCAGCAGGGCAGTGGCAGAAGCACTCACAGGAGTGCTCTCCCAAATCGAAAATATTGAGGGGTCTGGCTTTAGCGATCTGCTACTTGGTGATAACCAGCACAACCTGATCCATGGCGGCAGTGGGCACGACGTACTGCTTGGAGAGGGTGGCAACGACAGACTCGACGGTGGCACAGGTCACGACCATCTCTATGGTGGCGATGGAAATGATGTCCTTGAAGGTGGGGGCGGACGTGATCTCTTGGTCGGGGGCCCCGGTAACGATCGTTACAGCTTACGCACTCCTCTGCTGAGCCTTGAAGAGGCGTTTCGAAGCCTTGGAGGTGATCCCCATTCCCTTGATCCAGTGGAACTCGATGGCGAGGTCATCAGCTGGGAGAAATTCCGCCTTTGGGCTGATCCTCGCCGTTGGAGCGGTGAAGTGCAATGGCACCAATATGAACGGTTGGGCTTCATGCCCGATCAGCGCCTGTATCGACGTGCTGCAAGTGATGCCAGCGTCGGCTGGCTGCGAATGACGGCAGGCGGCACGATCATCCGTGATGAGGGTGGTCTGACTGGTGCTGAAGATGAACTAACGCTGGAACTTCCTGAGTTGCTCAGTTTCGATGGTGTACAAGAAGGCAGTATCGGATTCGTACGCGGTAATGGGGCGGGTCGGACTGGCAATCACGATCTAATCATCGACCTCGATGCTGATGGCGTCATCAACCCATCCCGTGATCTCACAATTGAAAACTATTTCGCTGATGATCAAAGTGGGTTCGGGGCAATTAGTGCGATACGTCAATACGGTCTAATTGCAGATTACTATTTTGGCTCGGACTTTGAAGAACATTTCCTACGCCGTGTCGACAGCAAGATAGATTTCGATTGGGGCAAAATTTTACCCACAGGCAGTGATGTTGACACCACCAAGGACCTACCCAGTAACTGGGACGGAGCCCTATCTGCCCGATGGCGAGGACAACTGAAACCCAGTGAGCAGGGCTACTACCGTTTCCGAGTCACGGCTGACGAAAACAGAAACGATGCCTGGGAACTATTAATCGATGGCGAGAAAATTGACAACGACTCCGAGCAGCTTCTGCTTCGCTCTGAACACCCCGTCGATCTCGAACTGCGATGGAATGATCCAGCCGTGGACGGCAGCTCAGGCACCCATGCGGTGAAGCTGGAGTGGAGTCTCAATGGTGGTGCTTTTGAAACCATCGGCACCGAGGCCCTGCGTACAGGTGTGACGATTAGCTCGCTCGATGTGCTTGGCAGCACCGACTTACTGGTACCGCAACTCAACCGAGAGTCAGACACGTCAGAAACCCGCGACTGGGAGAGTGGCGTGGCCTGGGGTGATGTTGATAATGACGCCGACCTGGATCTGCTTCACTGGGGGTTTGACAGTCTGGGCAATGGTGAGTCACAGGTCCTGATCAATGACATTGATGAAAACGGTCAGCGCAGCTTCAAAGCCAGCTTCGATCTGCCTGAATTCAACCTGATCCATCAAGCGGAATGGGGCGACTGGAACAGGGATGGATGGATTGATCTCCTCATCAGCGGCAACCGCACCGGTGAGGACTTCCTGCGTCGCAATGTGGTGGAAGTCCTTCAAAATCAGGGAGGTATCGGCTTCCAAGTGGTAACACCTGCCCACTGGGCAGCCGCTCTGTCGAACTGGGAGACCGATCGCACGGCAATTTTGCGAGCTGCATGGGGCGATCTCGATGCTGATGGCATTGCTGATGTAGCCGTATCCAGCAGTGACCAAGACAGTCTGCTGATCTTGCCCGGGGGCCAAGGGGATAAGCCTTATTCTCAGGCCCTGCTCGCCGGCATGAGCGGCACGCGCCTTCAGTTTGGCTACTTCGACACCGAGCAGGGGGAGCACCACATTGTCGACCGCGATCCAAGCAACCCTGCTCAACGCTTAGCCAGTGGAATGGACATCGCCGTCAATCGTGCCTGGCAAGGCAACGATTACGAGCAGGTGGCAAACGATCAGCGGGTGAGCTTCTGGCGATCAGACAGCACACTTTTCGACCGGCGACAAGACCTGGTCATTCTTGATCCATTCCTGGCTGATCTTGAACACCAGCTACCCGGTAGCGATCGTCTGTCGGATGCTAAGCGAAGCAACAAACGCTTAGATTTATCAACGCTGGTGGAGTTGGAGCTTGGCAGAGGGACATTCAACGCCAGCTATTCCCTCTTCCGGCTACCAAGAACGGCATTCAATCATCCCGACGGTGCAAGCTTCAAAGCCAGCGAGGGCGTGCTTGAAGATACTTTAAACCCACAGAGCGATGAGATCATGAACCTTGCCCGGGAAGGTGCCGGGTCAAGGCTCGAAAAATTCCTGCTGGAGAATCAGCCTGATTGGCAATTTCTTGGCAATGGAACTCTCAACCAGACGCCAATCACATTCCGGCACGACCCAGACTATCTCTACTTCTTCGGCGTTGATGACGGTCTCATCAACGTAAAAAATAATCCACGGGGTGATATTCAAAAGGCTCTGTTTAATCTCACGGAACTCACGGGAGGAGATTCGCCAACCATTCACGGAAGACCTCTCTTCAACACAAATGATCACCAAGACCCCCTGTTGGAGAATGGGAGGATCTTACTTTCGGAACTATTCATTGAGACGACTGGTGTTTCGAAAGCAGGCACTCCGGTCTTGAAGAATATCAGAGGTATTGCAAAGCTTTTGAATACATTCAAAAATACTCTTCCATTATCACTAGACCTTATTGGCATTGGCACCCAAAGTTCTCCCATTGACCCTATTGATGCATCTCTTGTGCGTCGTGCGCACGAAAGACCTAGCGGCAACTTCTCCAGCGTCAACGAGTCGTCAACAGATCAACTATTCGACAATGAATTCCTTAATTACCTGGTTACGGCAGCAGCCAATGAGAGAATCCCATCCACTGGCAATCTTGATTTTCAAGCCATAGCAAATATCTCACTCCATTCCCCCAGTGAGATGAGGACCCTAGAGCGGCTTGAAGGGACAGGGATCACATCAGCCCTGGACGACCTCCAGTTCACTGAGGACACCCTGCCAAACAACAAACTCCTCTTAGAGTTACTGCTTGGATTAACCGAGGAGCGGTTACTTCAAGTCGTCATTGAAGACCCTAGAACAGCAACAAGTCTTGACCACATCCTGATCAATCTAAATGCGGATCTTAGTGACGCGACAATTGACAATCAAAGCCTGATCCCCGAAGAAGCAATTCTGCACCTGGAAACAGCGGTACTGAAAGGGCTAAGCGCAGGTCGCATTGCGATCCAAGAACTGATTGTCGGACATCCTGTAATGGATCTCCAAAGCAATCCACAGAGAGGTAGGGTAATCGACTACAGCGGGAATACAATTGCCCAATTACTCAGCAAACAAATTGACTTCTTGGATAAGGGCTATTTGGCCAGATTACTCTCTCAAGACCTGATCCTTAACCCAAAAGATATCAGTCTAATTGATGAAATTTACACACTAGAAGAGTCTCTGCAAGTCTTGCTCAAACCCGTTGAATCACCTCTTGAGGTGCTTCGCAACACCGCTGCCATGCAGCCTCTTGATTCGCAATATCAGCTTGTATTTGCAGAAGGGACCCTATTCCCAGACGCCACTATCGCAGCCTTTGGCGATGTAGACCTAGGCGGACCGCTAACTGATCTCTACCTGGGTGGTGAACGGGGTGGAATGGTTGGCTACGATCCAATCTTTAAATTTACAGGTAATCCCGAAGCACATCGCAGTTCATTGCCCTCCCTGGGGATGGTGATTCTGCAAGATTCCATTCAATTGCTTAGCGCAGAAGGCATGCAGCGAAGCATACTCAATATTCCCGCCGCCAACCGTCGCAACTCCATACTCCCTGGCCCTCTTGGATCCACAAATGGCCTCGATCAGGGCAACACCATCGTCTATCGCGACTTCAACCTTGCAGAGCTCATCGGCAATCCTGTGATTGGACGAACGTATCAAATCCAGGCAATTTCTGCATTCAACATCAACCTGCCGGGCACGTCAGCGCTGCCACTTGCCCTTCGTCTACAGATATTAGATAGCCGCAACAACCTGATCGATCGGCTTCAGGACCCCGACAACCAGCTTGCGGCAGGCCAGCATACCGATGCGGACAATCTCACATTTACATGGAGCAAGAAGCTCGCCGGGGCGAAGCTACGTATAGCTCCAGCAATCAACTTCTCGGATGGCACCAGCCTCGCTACGGCTCAGGCGATTCTCGGAGACAGTGCCTTCCGTTTGCAGATCGGGATTCTCGATACTCCGGCCCTGGCCGAAGGCTCCGCCACCTGGAGTGACGTCGACAACGACGGTGATGTTGATCTGTTGCTCAGCGGCCGCGATGCCGCGACAGGACTACTGAGCACCCAGCTGCTTCGTAATCCATTGGTGGGTGGTGGCAGTGGTTTCGAACGGATCTCCATCGCGCTACCTGGCCTCCAGCGTGCCGTAGCCAGCTGGGGAGATATGGATCTTGACGGCGATCTCGACCTGGCAGTGAGCGGGGTGCAGGGCAGCGCCGAACAGCCGTACCTCCAGATCTTCCGCAACTCCACCAGCCATCGCCTAAGCGATACCGATGCAGGGGAACCACCCTTTGTCGGAATCCTGAACCGCCGCCCGGACCGCCCCGATGCCATCGAGGCGGTGTGGAACGGCGATCAAGATGCTGTACAAATGCGCTGGACTTTTAGCCATCTCTCCAACGACGACGCTCCGTACACCTACAACCTGGCCATTGGTCGCGCCCCTCGGACCGGAAAAGACAGGGTTGCTAGCGGCCAGGGGCTTGTCTTTGACCAGATCGCTCCGCTGAGTGATCCCGAGACTGGAGAACGCCTCATCGCCGCTGCCGGCAACCAGGGTTTCCACAACCTTGGACTTTTCAGCGGTGGGATGCCTGGTGAGACCTACCACTGGTCAGTGCAATCAGTCGACAAGGGTTTGCGCGGCTCACTCTGGGCGGATGGAGACGACTTCACCATCCAGCCCCTGACCCCACAGCTTCTCTCGGCAACCAAACCGATACTTGTTGGCAGCACCCTCAATAAGGCTCTACCTGCACTTGTTAGCAATGACCTGATCAAGCCTCATCAGCAGACTGATCTCTCGATCGACCTCGACAGCGACGGGGTGCGAGACAGCATCCGCTATGAGCCCGCCACCCGACGGTTGTTGGTGCACCAAGGTGCCGGTGAAGATGGTGGCAATTTGCGTCCCTTCCTGGGCCCCACCGGTGCACTGATCGAGGAAGAACCCTCATTCCTGGCCAGCTTGCCGGATGGAGCTACGCAAGTCACACTGCGAGCGACTGATCGCAGCTTCTTAATCGATACGGCCGAAGGGCAGTGGACTCTTTCAGTCGATCTCGATGGCAACACCGGAGCCAAACCCTCTAAGGCGGTGACGAGCTTCCGCACTGGTGATCCGCTAGGCGACGGTCTTGATTTAGAGAGTGATTTGCTAACTCGGCAGCGGTACCGTCTGGCGGAGGTTCCCTCCTCTGTACGCCTTTTCCTGAATGGCGAGGACGTGTGCGAACCACTCCTCCGCACTGATGGCAGCCCGCTATCGGTGGATGGCATCGCTCAGCACACCAACCTTAGTTTCAGCCTTGAGGATGCCCGAAGTGGGGCGTTGCGCTTCCTCTTCAAGCAACCTGGCGGCGCCTCCTCCGGCGAGGTCACCCTTCGACTCACTCCTGTCACAGGCAGCAGCCCGGCGACCTACAGCCTTCGCTTGCAAGACCTTGGCGATGGACGCCCTGATCTGCTCTTGGGCTGGGCCAAAGGCATGACAGCCGGGGCTGCGCCGCAATCGTTTGCTGTGGTGCCAAACCGGGCTGCGCGTGGCAACCAAGGTCCTCTGGCCCCACGCCTTCTGGGACTCGAAAGGATCGATAGCGATGCCGGGACCGGCCTCCGCGTGCTCTGGCAACCCGGTAGCGATCTCGAATCACCGTCCTCCCAGTTGCGCCATCAGTGGCGTGTGACTGGCACGAATGCGATTGGGCCTTCTGCATGGCGGGACATTCCAACGCCTGAAGCCGATGGCAGTCTCAAGATCGAGGCCAACGCACTGATAGCAGCCGGCCTTGCCGATGCCCTCAAGCCCTCCAGCAGCCTCAGCTTCGAACTACGGGTGGTCGACGCCGGTGACCGTGCGGCACTCTCGGGTCAGGTCACACTCAACATTGATGCACCACCCGCTGTCGACCATCGGCCGGGACTGATTGGGCTTAGTGCGATCCGTTTGGCGGAAGGGGACGAACTGCAACATCGCAGCAGCGATCTGATCCCACTACAACTGCGCCAGCGTCTCCTCGCTGTGGAACCCGGGGAGGCCGGATTGCTGGCCGGGACGACTGTGACCAGGTTAGTGCTGCCAGCCTGGCTGCTTGAGGCTGGCAATTTCGAAATCCGAAACCCCGATGGCACCAGGTTGGCGGCGCCGCCGGCCGTGCCCGTGAACGGCAGCCCCGGTTTGCTCGCCATTCCACTCCAAGCCAACCAGTTAGAAAACATCGCCTTCCAGCCCAACCGTTCGGCAACTGGGCACGCACCGCTCTCGATCGAATTTGAGCAGCATTTCGCCGATACGAGCGTGCCTGCGCTGCGCCTCAGCCAGCCACTGGAACTGCGCTTCCGTGATGGCGGCGACCGCATCCCCGCCACATCAACCCTCAGCCGATCCAGCAATCCCTCTGATGAATGGTCACTGACGCTTCCAAGCGTGTCCCGGCTGGTGGATGGAATCGGAGGACGCGAGCTGAAGCTCACCGACCTCGGCACAACCCTCAAACCAGTCACGCTAGAGGGCTGGCGCGAGCGGTTCGGCGATGCCCTGAGTGATGGTGACTTGCGGCTCGCCGTCGTCAAGAGCGGCACCACACTTCGGATCACGGCCAGCGGCAGTAGGGCTCGGCCCCTGATCGACAACCTGCAGATTCACAACGCAGAAAGCGTTGGAGGCAGCCTCCAACTCACCCACACCCCAGTCCAGAGCGCCGAGATTCGGCGCATGGGTCATCCCGCGGTGGGTGCTCTCTCGGAAGAGTTCGAGCTACGGAGCATGACCCCTCTACTGGTGGCAGATAAGGGTTACCGACTCGAGATGTTCACCACCGTTACCACCACATCGGTGGCCAGTGGCGGAATCCCAACCATCAACACCACAGGATCCTCAGTCGTGCTGGAGGCGACAGCTGATGCCAATCCCAGCACAGCTGAGCTAACTCAGGCCTTCCGTAGTGATACCGACTACTCCTCTCTTCCGTTCACCATCTCCGTTGACCCACTTGATTCAGCAAGTCTGCTGTTGAACTGGAAACCGTCAGAACCCCATCCAGAGCGTACGACTGTTGTTAGCAACGCTGGCGGTAACACCACCACGGTGACAACCACGCACGTCACCCTGGCTGTGGTCGACCACAGCAAGAGTTTGCCCGTTTCCCTTGGCATCCAGCAGCTCGGCCAGGCTTTACAGCTCGATGCCAACCTGGCCGGTGACGGTCGCTCCTTGTCTGAGCTGCGCTCGAGCGGAGACCCCATCGCACGGGTGGCGCTCCTACCGCTTGAGGTCAAGTCCGATCGTGATCTGTGGATCCCATTCAGCCTCGGTCATGGGCTCAGCGGAGTCACCCTTAGCCGCGTTGATGCGGCGGCAGACGCTGCAGTGCTGACCCTGGAGAACAGTCAGCTGCGTCTTGACCTTCCCTCCCTTCCCACCGCGCCAGTCAGCCGGACACTGACAGTTTCAAGCGCATCCCTCGAGACGATCAGCGACCCGTCAGGTGCCTACACCCTGATCAGGGGGGACGGAGCCGTGTTCGGCATCAACCCCCAAGCGGACGACCGTGTCCTCGCCGTCACAGCGAACGGCATTCTTGCAGCCGGGATCCCCACCTCGGGCCAGCTGTGGCTTCGCTGGAGAAGTGTCGATAACGGCAACTCACGCTCGAACGGATTCGTGGCTTACGCGAGCGCAGCCGATGCTGAAGCCGATGTGCGGCGTCTGACAGCTCTCTCCGTTGAACCTGGTGCCACCCTGATTTTCACACCTGCCAAAGGCACTTATCAGACCTATCGCCTCAATTACACCGCTAATGACGGTAGTGATCTGGCGACTTATAGCCGACTGCTGTTCGTCGAGAGCGGGGCTCCTGAGGCGGTGATCGCCCATCTCGAAAGATCTGCGGGCATTGGCCCTGACCACCAGGTGGTGCTGCCCGTGGGGCTCACAGCTCCCGCACCTGCCAATGGGACCCTGCCCACCGCCAATGCAAGCATCAAGGTGCCAGGCACCCTGGCCGGCACTCTGACTGGCATCGATCTCGGCATGCTCAGCCAAGGTCCGCAATGGCCAGACGCCAACCGCTGGAGCCAGGTTGTGGTGCCGCTGCATGGCGATGACATCAGCTCCCACAACGTCTCCCTGGGGGATGCTCGCGCCGAGAACCCACTGGAAACCTTCCTGCTCCAACTCAATGGCAACAGCGCCATCCGGCCAGGGGAGCTCAACACCACGATCGGGCTCGTCAACGACGACAACCGCCCAAGCGTGGAAGTGAGTCTGAGCGAGCTGCCAACAGCCGACAACAGCGGCAGCCTTCGCGTGGAGGCAAATCTGAGTGTCATTGGCCGGGCACTGCGCTCCAGTGACATTGCTGAAGCACGGGTGGTGTTGCTGCGTGGTGATGGCCTTGAACCCCTGCGACTCGGGGATCTCAGCTTCAGCACGAATGGATTTGACAAGAGCACAACCAGCACTCACCGATACACCCTTCCCCATGGATTGCAGGGTGGAGAGCTCCGCGTCGGTGTGGATGTGGGCAATGGAGTCCAGGGAGTCTCCATGCCCTTCAACTGGACTCCCCACGCTGCTTCAGGCCTTGCCCCCTGGCTGCCCAGCCGTGCTGATGTGGTGTCACTTGCTAAAGCCGGCGAGCGCCTCGTGCTCGACCCGGCGGTGGAACCCACAGAGATCGAAGTCCAGCGTTCGCTGATGCTGCTCTCTCAGGATGCGCTTGCAGACGCATCCGATGTGCGTTTAGCGCCACGCATCACAGGCTCTGGAGACAACAAAAGATTCAACTCCTACCAAAGCGAAGAGCTCTCCATAGGGGTGCTCAATGAGCGACTGGCCACCTCACGCTGGATCGTTCTGAGCAGCGCGGGCAGAGAAGCTGACGCCACACGCCACACCGCGCTTTATCGCCCCCTCCTGGCCGCTGGAGCCCACAACCGGATCCGTGGTCTGAGCCTTCCAGAAACACTGGTTGCAGCAAGTGCTGACCGCCTGCTGGAGCTCTCTGTCATCCGTCAGGGGGCGACTGGTTCGGTGCTGTTGCGTGAGCGGGGCACAGCCCAATCGCTAGCCACCAAACTCGAGAACTTCACCTACGCCGCAGGCGCAGCTGGGCCGGTAGAGCTGAAAGTGATCCTTCAAGAAACGCTGCCAACAGCGGGGCCGGGCCATGTGGTGGCCAACGCCCTAAGGCTCTTTGAGCAGACACTGCACTTCCAGGTGGGCAACGCTGCGGCCCCTAACATCACCGCCCCAAGGAGCAACCTGGGATCAGCAAGCAATCCCCTCAGCTTCAAAGAAGGGCGCGGACTGCTCCTGCTGGAGGATCTCAGTCAGGCCAGCGCCCTGACAACAATCGGGAGCGGCAGCGAAGGGGTTGCGCTTCGCCTGCAGCTGCAGCTACTCGGCTACAGCGGCGCAGCCGAGGCAACATTCGCTGAAGGGATTGTCAGCCTGAAAGATCTCGGGTTGATCCCTGCAGCGCGCTCCAGGGATGGTGGTGGCGTTCACTTGGAGGACATCCAGGTGCTGGGGCCCACGGCGGAACCGGTACAACTGAAGCGAATCAAGCTGCCGATCGGCGCAGGCAGCGACAGTCAGGTATCCGCCTGGATCCTGCGTCCAGGAGCCGACCATCAGGGACCGCTCACCCTGAATCTGGACTACGGGGACGGACGAGGGGCTGGTCGCACAACGCTCGCACTCAATATCCTCAATGAGAGCGATGCACCACGTCGTGTGCCAGGGCGTGAGGACCAGTTGCGGCTGGTTCTCGAGACAGGCCCCCGTGAAGATGGCAATCCCAACGTGATCAACCTTCGGGAGCTGGCGTTGGATCCCGATGGCACAGTCCTGATGTTCTCGCTCGCCCCAGGAAGCAACCTCCCACCAGGGGTCACCCTTGACAGTGAGGCAGGGGTGCTGAGGTTTGGCGCGCTGCCGTTTGAGAGCATTGGTCAACATGCATTCCGAGTGATTGCCAGCGATGGTGATCCACAGACGGCAGTGGCCCTCAACTTTGAGGTCTTAATCAAGGAACGGCAGCTCGCACCAGTCTGGAACCTTCCCACCAGCCTCGCGACTGCAAACGGTGACACAGGCGAGTGGGATCTGTTGGCGCAGCGCTGGGTGCTTGATGCCAACGGTGATGCGATGCGCTTCAGCCTGGAGAGCGCCGATGGGAGACCACTCCCCTCAGGGATTCGCCTCGAGGGAGCACGACTGGTGGTTGACGCCGCCACCTTGCCCGGCAGCTATGACGTACGTCTGGGGGTCACAGATGGACCTGATCGGGCCTTGATCCAAGCAACAACGAACCTTGTGGTGGAGGCAGCGAAACCGAAGATTCCACCGGTTCTGAGCGTCGTGGGCAGCCAGCGAACGAACGAGGGCAATGTATTCCCCTTAGAGCTCATTCTGGATCAGCCAGCTTCCTCAGAACTCAGCTTGCGCTGGACAGTTGTCCCACGGAAGGATGGCTCGGAGACTCAACTGCTGACACGCACCGGACTGGCACGCATCGCCTCCGGAACGCTCAGCACGACACTCATTTTGGCCAGCAAGGAAGACAACCTACTGCTGGGTGATCAGGAGTTTGAACTCCAACTGGAGCTGATGTCAGGGGAAGCCCAGCTTCCTCTACAGCCGACGAAGCTAATGCTGCTTGAAAATGATGGCACACCGTTGCTACTCACAAGCCGATGGCTGAACGAACGTGAACTCGAGCTGGTTTACGCGCCGGGGGCAGCAGGCTCCCACGGCACAGGCCTCGTGGTGTCAATCAGTACCGATAACAGCCCAGAGCTGTTGGAGAACGTCAGCCTCAGTGAGATCTATCAAAGCGGTTGGGTGGGCAAGAGCCTGAGCGATGGGACCTTACAGCTGCGCTGGAGTGATCCGCTATCCGCGGCCTGGCCAGGTGAAGGTAGCGTCAGATTGGGACGACTACGGATAGACGATTGGAACGCCAACGCAAATCCAGTCATCCAAGTCGAAGGGAATGCGGGCGATGACAAGCTGGTGCGCTGGATCGACAGCCCATGGCAGGCGCCGGTGCGACTGCCATTGCTGGAAGAGATACGGATGCAACTCGGCGGTGATCTCCGTGGATTGCAGCTCGAATCCGGCATGGCCTCTGCGCTTCGGATCACAGAAAGTGGCGAGCTTCAGTTAGTCGATGGCAGGGCTTTCCTAGAGCGCCTCTACGGCCAGCAACCTGAGCTCAATGTGAGGCAGAATGGGGCATGGATACGACTTGACTTGTCGCCATTCATTCAGGCAGGGAAAAAAGCAACAGAACTATCGGAAATGGAATGGGTACTTGTACCTCCATACGCCCTTACAAGCAGTGCCAAAACCCAGTCAAGCGAGGCCCTTCTCGTTCGCACAACTGAAAACGGTGGTGACCTTCAAAATCTCGAACTGCAGGAAATCAGCCTGGCAACAATGCAGTCGATCAAAATGCAAGCGCAAGGACGAGATCTCGTTCTGGGGAAACTAAAATTCAACCTGGCTGACATCGCCGCGGGCAGCCTACATCGTATCAATATCACACTGCCAAAGAGTGGACTGAACGACCCTATAGCCTTCACACAAGAAACCAATAACAGCTGGGAGCTATTTGGCTATGACATGGTCACCGGCACTGGCACTATGTTCTACGATGATGATGGGGATGGAAGCGACGATCGCGCCGTGTTCTGGGCCCGCGATGGCGGACAAGGCGACATCGATGGACTGGCAAATGGACAAATCAGCTTAGAGACGGTGATCACTTCAGCACCGCCTACAGTAGAGCTGAGCGTATCGCCCGGTTCGATCAAGGAAGACGGCACCGACAATCTCAATTACACCTTCACAAGGAGCGGATCAACAGTCTCCGCACTGACAGTCAACTATACGCTGAGCGGCACAGCAACCCAGGGAAGTGACTTCACGGGCGTCTCCACAACGGAGACGACCAAATCGATCACCTTTGCACCGGGAGCAGCAACGGCAGTAGTCACCATTGATGCAATAGCTGACAACATGATTGAGGAGGACGAAAGCGTAGTCCTGAGACTCGCGACTGGGTCTGGCTACTCGATTAAAACAGAGCAGGCAGTCGCTGGGATGATCGCCAATGACGATCCCTCCATCAGCCTGTCTCTCTCAGCATCATCCATCTCGGAAGATGACAGCAAAAACCTGGTCTACACCTTCTCTCGCACAGGAGCAATTAGCACTGCACTCACAATTAACTATACGATCAGCGGCTCAGCATCCATTGACTCGGATTACACAGGCATATCCAAAATAGGCACTATTAAAACAATCACCATCCCAGCCGGCTCAGCAACAGCAGCTGTCACTGTTGATCCAACAATGGACAACATAATCGAGGAAGACGAAAGTGTAACCATTGCACTTGCGGCAGGATTAGGCTACACGATCGACACAACGGCACCTGTCACCGGAATAATTATCAACGATGATTTCCCATCAGTTACACTCACCGTATCACCAGCATCCATATCAGAAGATATTGGCAACATAACCTACACCTTCACGCGCACAGGCCCTGCAGGAAATCCATTAACAGTCAATTACAGCGTAGGAGGAACTGCAGCACTTGGGACTGACTACTTAGGCCTTGCTAATATCAATCAAGCGCGGGCAGTGCATTTTTCTGCAGGCGCCTCAAAGACCACGATCACGATCAATCCAATTGCAGACACGGAGATAGAGCCATCTGAAACGATAGCCTTGACGCTAGAGCCAGGAAAAGGCTATACCGTCGGCACTCCAATGTCAGTCATTAGCAGCATTGCCAATGATGACATTGCAAGCTCATCAACAAGGACTCTCAGAGCCAACGAATCATCACTTCTACTGACAGGAAATCAACCAATCAACGGAACAGGCAACACAGGCTCAAACATTCTTATTGGCAACATGGCTGACAATATTCTTGACGGTGGCCCAGGCGGCAAAGACCGACTGACAGGCGGCGAAGGAGCCGATGGCTTTACATTCTCCACTCGCCCCAGCATTTTCAGCATTGCCGAAGCAGATGCAATAACAGACTTCAGCAATGCCCAGGGCGACAAAATCCGCATCAGAAGAAGTGCCTTTGGAATCAATCCAAAGATTAAAGCAGCATCCTTCTCATCAATCTCAGCCACGGCGGATCTGGATTTTGAACTGAAGTCAGACAGAAGCTTTATTTATGACAACTCGACGGGACATCTCTACTGGAACCAGAATGGAACAGGTGATGGCGCTGGAATCGGTGGTATCATCGCAATTTTAGAAACAAGACCCGTCTTGACCGCAACAGATATCGTTTTGTTTTGAACTAGTATCAGCTGCAACATAAAGAATCCAAGGACAAAGCTTCGGCAAGAATTGCAGCTTCTGCATCGCATGACTTGCCCATGAATCACCAAAGAGACATGAGCTAAACACCATAATCCCGGTGAGCGAATGTAACTTCGATACCTGATCGTCACTGCTTCAGCATGGGATAACCGGCTGTCAGGAAGAACCCTGGTCGGCATACAGCACGATGCTGAACGTAACTGGCACTCCAATCCTGGGCCGCAGCCGGTCCAGCAAGGTTTGGCATACGAATAGAGACTCGAGTAGATGTACTGCTACCCATCAAGATTTTGCTGACCAGGACTGGGGATGCAGCGCAGTGCGTAGCAATTAACGCAGTCGGCCTAGCAGGTCATGGTAAGCCGATCAGGTCGATTAGCTCGAGAGCAGGATTGCATGAGCGAACTGCAAAACGGCTCTCGTGGCCGCTTCAGCGCACGAACAGCATCTCCTGGTAGGTGGGCAGCGAGCTGATAGGCAAGATTGCAATCCTGACCTGCTTTTTACCGGCAACCACCGGCGATCTAGCGCAGTAGTTAGCGCAGAATCGCCACCCCTCCCGCATCCAAGCCGCGAGCACCCGGTTCCACTGGGCCCCCAAGAGCTGGAGCGCCGACCCGAGTTAATTAGGCAACAGCCTCGCATCAGATTTGGCGCGTCAACACTGCCGGGGCATGCAAATAGAGGCGTCCTGACTCGGGTGCGATGTTTATACGAGAAACAGGATGCCATATAGTAGTCAGGCATAGATTTAAAGAAAATGTTATTCAAGGCATTCGAAGCAGCAAATATGAACTTCATTCTTAAAACCTACATCGCTAGCAGCAGCGACGTGATAGAGGCTACGCGTTCAAGGATTGTACTTAGGGACCCATCGTCGAACAAACAAGAATATTTAGGCGCATTTACATTTACCAACGGTACTCTTGACTGGACACGCTCGACGCTAACGGGATTTACGCAGTACAATGGCTCAAATAAAGCTTGGCAGATAAGCAAGGCGCAAATAAAAGGGGCGAAATATTATGAATATGCAAGCTTTAACGATGCTGAGAGCCTTAGAGACTATGCGTTAAGGGCTAGCGATCAAATAATAGGTTCCAACTTTGATGACATATTGATTGGCGGAGAGCTCGCCGACCATATCGATGGTCTGGATGGATCCGATAGGATGATAGGTGAAAAAGGTGACGATACCTACATAGTCGACAACAACAACGATATTGTTGTCGAGTCTAAGGACGAAGGCACAGATACCGTTCGCTCCTCAGTGACATGGATACTTGGAGATCACTTGGAAAACCTTGAATTAATTGGCAACAATGCGATAAATGGCACAGGTAACAACCTCAAAAACAAGATTACGGGCAATGACTTCGCCAATGTCCTCGATGGCGGTGGGGACCAAGACACCCTGATCGGCGGCAAGGGCAGCGACACCTATATCATCGATCACCTTCAGGACAAGATCATTGAAGTGGCGTCAAAAACCGATGTTGACACGGTCTTGTCCTCAGTGACCTGGACACTGGGTGCCAACCTGGAACATCTGACGCTCACGGGCACCTCAGAAATCAACGGCACAGGGAACAGTGCTCCCAACACCATCATCGGGAATGCCGCCAAGAACTTGTTGGATGGCGGAGCAGGTGGTAAAGACCGACTGACAGGGGGTGAAGGCGGTGATGGATTTACCTTCTCGAGTCGACCCACGAAATTCCTGGCGGCGGATGCAGATGTTCTAACCGACTTCAGCAGTGCTCAAGGCGACAAAATTCGCCTCAAGCGCACTGCTTTTGGTATTAGTCCAAAGACTGGATCAGCAACACTCACCTTTGCTTCAACTCCCACGGAATTGGCAGCAGAACTCGAAACAGCAAGCATGTTCATCTACGACACCTCAGAAGGTCACCTGTATTGGAACCAGAACGGTGTGGGTGCCAACGCAGGAAGAGGTGGTGTCATTACTGTCCTGGAGAACAAGGCGACCTTGAGTGCAACTGATTTGATTTTGTTTTGACAGCAAGGGCTGCAACAAGCTGAAGTCCTTAGCCGCCAGGGCCTCAAGAATAAGTGACTTAGGATTGGGTTACGGCGAGTAACAGATTTTCTGATTAAGAAGAAACTGCGCCTTCATGAAGCGGGTAAAGGAACATAGATAAATAGCAAACAACCAGGTGGGGAAAGGCCAAAGCTGCGTAACTAGACCAGCATGGTCAAACGGTGCCAGGACCTTGGATCTAAATTTGTGCGATGTAGAAGAAGGCTGGGACTCTAGGACTCTGATACGTTGCACGGCCAACACGGCACGGTTCCACTGGGCCCCCAAGAGCTGGAGCGCCGACCCGATGTACTTCGTGGACTCCGGTCGCCCCCTGACGGGTGCGCCACCCCTCCTGAAGACCCGTAGGCACATGCGCCGTGACGGCGCCAGGAAGCTCTGGCGCAGGCTCCAGGAGCAGGGGTGGCGCCAGGTGCAACCGCAATGGGGTGAAGGCGTGGACGTGTGACTGGAAGCACTAGGTCGCAGGCTCGAATCCTGTCGCCCCGATTGACTTCTCAGCGATCAGGGCAGAGCGGGGCACGCAAAATGCACGCAAACCGCTCACCCCTCCCGCAACCAAGCCGCCAGCAGCCGTTGCAGGTCCGGGCCAGCTGGGTCAGGTGCCGGGTCTCAGGGCGGCGGATAGGTAGCCACACAACTGCCGGGTCAGGCTCTGCCACTACCTAAAGCCATTGCCCCCACAGCACCGATAACGTCCGCGCAACAGACCGCTCCGGGCAATGGCAGCCATCAAACTCCACCTCTCCCTTGCCGGCATCACTGCCCTTGCACTGGCTTCTGTCCCAGCCGCGGTGACTTTCAGGAAAGGTGTCATTCCTGGGCTGCTTTTCAGGCGGCCAGCACCAAAGGTAGCGGCCCTGGTTCATTGACCTCATCTGGCGGCTGATTGATCCAAACCACCTCCGGTTGACGCCAGCACCTGGTTGATCGTGACCAGCGCCTCGGATTGAGTTATCGGGCTCGTTCGTAGACGACAGCGCGGTGGCGACAGACCTCAACCGCATCACCGTTGTGACGCTGGAT
>Ga0194125_10004884_pt1 | contig 20690 bp, 15 predicted proteins | sample TA2KigC250mmetaG_FD_148626 | JGI IMG/M metagenome (GOLD analysis project Ga0194125, IMG submission 148626) | Freshwater microbial communities from Lake Tanganyika, Tanzania - TA2015034 Kigoma Deep Cast 250m | ecosystem: Environmental > Aquatic > Freshwater > Lake | place: Tanzania: Lake...
GTCAACGAGCGCCTCGACGCGCCCCGCGGCGATTCCGCGCTCTGGCCCCGCGAGCGGGCGGAGCGCTGGAAACCGCCGGCGTCCGAGGAATGGATGCGCCGAGCGGCCGCGACGGGATAAGATCCGCGTGCGCGCCCGCAGTGGAAGGAGGCCCCGATGCCCACGCCCATCCGGATCGAGGTCGGTCCGCTCCGACTCCAGGGGGAGTTCAACGACACGCCATGCGCGCGCGCGATCGTCGCGCTCCTTCCCATCTCGGCAGAGCCGGACACATGGGGAGACGAGTTCTTCTTCCCGATCGGCCTCGACCATCCCCTCGAGAAGGGGGCGGCGGAGCGGGTGGAGGTGGGCGAGATCGGCTACTGGCCTCCCGGCCGCGCGCTGGCGATCTTCTTCGGGCCGACGCCCGCGAGCCAGGGATCGGAGCCGGTGGCCGCGAGCGCCGTCAATCGCGTCGGGCGCATCCTCGGCGACGCGACGGTTCTCCGCGCTCACAGGAACGCGCTCAGGATCAGGCTGGTCCGCGCGGAAGAGTGACGAGGTGGAGAAGAGGCTGCTTCGGATCGCAGCGGAGGCGCTGCGGCGCGCGCTCGCCCCGCGGGCCCGGATCCTCGAGGCCGCCTCGCCGGGGGCGAACCGGATCGACATGCTGCTCGAGCGCGGAGGCGGGGAGCCCGACAGGATCAGGCTCGTCGTCGATCTCGCTCCGTCTAGGCCTTGCATCTACCTCGCGCGACCAAGAGAGACCGTGGCGGCCGAGTTCGCGCTCGGGCGGCACCTCGCGGGGCGATGGATCGTCGGCGTCGAGCCCTCCGAAGACTCCCCCGTCCTCCGCATCCTCCTGGGCGCGGCGGGTGTCGCGGGCGTATCGGCCTCGCTCATCCTGGAGTGGCTCGGGGGGCGGCCCGACGCGATTCTTGTCGACGCGGCCGATGACCGGATCGTCGCGACGCTGAACGAACCTTCCGGCGCCCACGCGAGACGGCGCGCGCGGGGGGCGGTCTATGCGGATCCCCCCGCCCCCCACCGTCCCGCGTACGACACGGCGACGGAGGCGCAGGTCGCGTCGATTCTGGGGCAGGCGCGGGGCGCGAGCGCCGTCAGGACGCTCTGCAAGTCCTTCAGGGGTCTGCCCGACTACATCGCATTCGAGGCGGTCCGCCTGAGAGGAAGCGCCGCCGATCACCTGCGCGCCTTGGCGGCCGCGCCGGCCGATCCGGCGCTCTACGAGATTCCGGGGACGGGCGCGTCGATCGTCGGGAGCAATGGTCCCGACGGCCCGCGTCCGGACGAGCTGCCGGCCGCGTTCGTGAGCCCTATCCCGCTCGAAACCCTCCGACCCTTCCTGACGCTTCAGGGCGGGAGCATCTTCCGCCTCATGGAGAGGGCCAACGCGGCCGCGCTGCGGTCCGAAGCCGCGGCCACGGCCGCCTCCGCCATCGGACAGATCGTCGATCGCGAGAGTCGGCGGCTGGCGCGCCTGCGCGCGCGCCTCGAGGAGGAGGACGAAGAGGCGGATCTGGCGGATGAGTTCCGCCGGCAGGCGGAGGCGCTCCTCGTGCGGATCCAGGACGTTCCCCGGGGGGCGAGTCGCTTCACATGCCCGGACCCCGCGGATCCGAGCGCAGAGATCACGATCAATCTCGATCCGAGGCTCGGCGCGGCGGCGAACGCGAAGGCGCTCTTCCGGAAGGCGCGCCGTCTCGCCAGGGGCGGACCGATCCGGAAGAGACGCATGCGCGAGATCGATCAGGCGATCGCCCGGCTATCGGTCCTGCGATCGCAGATCGGAACGGATCCCGCGCCCATTCTCTCCGGCGCGGAGAGGCTCCTGCGGGAGGCGCTCGGGCCCTTCGCTCGGTCCGCGCGTCCGGCGCGTCCCGGATCGGACGCGGACGCGGGGTCGATCCGGAAGAAGCGGCGCGAGCCGAGGGATGAGGAGCGGTTCCACCCCCGCGAGTACAAGACGAGGGAAGGATGGACCGTGCTCGTTGGCCGCTCCAACGAGGAGAACGACTACCTGACGCATCGCCTCGCGCGGCCGGACGACTACTGGTTCCACGCCCACGGGTGTCCGGGGAGCCATGTGGTGCTCCGGCGCGAGAACCGCAAGAGCAATCCGAGCCGCGGAACGATCGAGGAGGCGGCTTCGATCGCCGCCTACTTCAGCAAGGCGCGCACCTCGCGCAAGGTTCCAGTCCTCTATACGCTCAAGAAGCACGTGCGCAAGCCGCGCGGGGCGCCCGCGGGGCTCGCGAGCGTGAGCCACGAGAAGACCGTGATGGCCGTTCCGAAGGAGCCTCCGGCTTCGGGAGCCGGCGAATGGGATTCGCAATGAGGACTCCGGCGCGGCTCCACCGCGCCTCGAGGCCCCGCGCCGCGGACGCGGTCAAACCGGTTTAGGTCACCTGGACCTGTGGAGGCCGCGAAGGCCCCCCCAGGTCGCGTCGATTACCGGCACCGCGTCGGGATCGTCGGTCACCCGGATGTCGTCGACGTAGAACAGCCCCTCGAGATCCTCGTCCCTGCCGATGGTGAATGTGACCCCAACCAGATCCTCGTTCGTGATCCCGATCGCCGCGTCATCGAGCACGAGCTGGCTGTCGAACCAGACATCGTAGGTGTGCCCGGTCATGTCTACGGAGAAGGCGATTGGATACGCGCGGCCGATCTCGTATTGCCCAACCTCGACGAAATCGTCATCCATGTCCTCGACGAAGACCTTGCCGTCATTGCCGAAAAGCATGGCGAGGAGGATGCTCCCCGAGCCGCTCGTGGAGAGGAAGACGCGGTACTGAATCTCGCCGGGCGACTCCGCGAACCAGAGTCTGGCCATGACGACGGCCGTGCCGCTCGAGATCCCGGCGTTCTCCAGGAAGGAGAATCTCGCGGCGCATGAGGCGCTCGCGCTCCCGTCGGCGATCTCGAGGGACGGACTCGCCATCGGGGCCGCCCGGACATAGCCGCCGGCTCCCGGGTCGACAAAGTAGGGTTCGCCGAACTCGGCGCCGCGGTGGGGAATCTGCTGATCCAGCGCCTTGTCGTTGAAGTTCGCGTTCAGGTAAATCTCCCCGTCGCTCGCCTGCGCGGCATGGATCCTGATCCCGACCATCATGAGACAGAAGAGCACGACTCCGCGTGGACGCATGCTTCGCCCCTCCACTGGCTGAGACGCCTCATTGGGGACGAGACGCCCGCCTTCGCTTCCACCCCGCTCCACCGGTTCCCGTGAGGCAACGTGACACAGTCCCGCGGGGCAGGGCGATTCTAGCTGCCACTTCAGGGCGTGTCCATATCCGACTCACCCGAACTCATCCGCGCGACATGGGACCGGGAGCATGCCCGTCGCTTGCCCCCTCCCCCCCGCCGCGCTATCGTCCCGGCAAGCGGAGGGTGACCGTCATGGATGCCATCGAGATCGTCGGCGGCCGGCAGCTATCGGGAGAGGTGGAGATCAGCGGGGCCAAGAACGCGGCGCTGCCGATCATGACCGCGGCTCTTCTGATCCCCGGCGAGACGTTGATCCGCAACATCCCGCATCTGAAGGACATCATCACGCTTCTCGACTTGCTGAAGCTCCTCGGCGTGAAGGGGGGCTACGAGGATCACTCGCTGCGGCTCGACGCGAGCGAGATCACCTCGACCGAGGCGCCCTATGAGCTCGTCAAGCAGATGCGCGCCTCGATCTACGTCCTGGGTCCGCTTCTCGCCCGGTTCGGGCGCGCGCGCGTCTCGCTTCCCGGTGGATGCGCCTGGGGTCCGCGCCCGGTCGACCTTCACATCAAGGGGATGGAGGCGCTCGGGGCCAAGATCGAACTGGAGCACGGCTACATCGTCGCCTCCTGCGAGAAGCTCCGCGGCGCGAGGATCGGCTTCGACGTCTCGAGCGTGGGGGCGACCGGCAACGTCATGATGGCGGCCACGCTCGCGGAGGGAGCGACGCTGATCGAGAACGCGGCCTGCGAGCCGGACATCGTCGCCCTCGCCGACTTCCTCGTCGCGGCCGGCGCGCGCATCGCAGGCCAGGGAACGAAGTCCATCGAGATCGAGGGGGTCGACTCCCTGCATTCCGTAGACTTCGAGAACATCCCCGACCGGATCGAGCTGGGGACCTACCTCGCCGCCGGGGCGATCACCGGGGGCCGAATCGTCTGTTCCCGCGCGCGGCCCGACCACGCCGGGATCGTCCTCGATCGCCTCGCCGACATGGGATGCGAGATCGCGGCCGAAGGCGACAGGATCCGATTGGCCGCCCCCGAGCTCCTGCGCGCCGTCGACATCCGAACGGAGGTCTACCCCGGCTTCCCGACCGACCTCCAGGCGCAGTTCATGGCGCTCCTGAGCGTGGCCAATGGAACGGGTGTCATCACCGAGACGATCTATCCCGACCGCTTCACGCACCTCCCGGAACTCGGCCGGCTGGGGGCCAGGATCACGCTGCAGGGGAACGTCGCCACCGTTCGCGGCGTCGAGTCGCTGCAGGGGACCAACGTGATGTCGACCGACATCCGCGCCTCCTCCGCCCTCATCCTCGCGGGGCTCCGCGCCGCCGGAACGACGGTCGTCTCGCGCGTCTACCACATCGATCGGGGATACGAGCGCATCGAACAGAAGCTCTCGGGCCTGGGCGCCGTCGTGCGGCGGATCAAGCTGGACGACCCGCTCGCGTGAGGCCATCCCGCGGGATCCATCCATGAGCCGACCCTGCATCATCGGCACCGCCGGCCACATCGATCACGGCAAGACCCTGCTCATCAAGATGCTGACCGGCATCGACACCGATCGGCTGAAGGAGGAGAAGGAGCGGGGCATCTCGATCGAACTCGGATTCGCCTCGCTCACCACGCCGTCGGGGATCCGCTGCGGGGTCGTGGACGTGCCGGGCCATGAGAAGTTCATCCGCAACATGCTGGCCGGCGCCGGCGGGATCGACGTCATCCTCCTCGTCATCGCCGCCGACGAGGGGGTGATGCCGCAGACCCGGGAGCACCTCGACATCGTCGATCTCCTCGGGGCGCACGACGGCGTCGTCGCCCTTACGAAGATCGATCTCGTCGAGAGCGACTGGCGGGACCTCGTCCTCGAGGACGTCCGCTCCTATCTCTCGAAGACATGCCTTGCCGCCGCTTCCGTCATCCCCGTCTCCGCGACGACGGGAGAGGGGCGCAAGGAGCTCCTCGCCGCGATCGACCGGGCAGTATCGGCCGCGGAGCTCAAGCCGCGGGGGAAGTTCACCCGGCTTCCGATCGACCGCGTCTTCGTGATGCAGGGATTCGGCACGGTCGTGACGGGAACCCTCTGGAACGGCGTTCTCAGGGAAGGAGACCGGGTCGCGATCGCCCCGCGCCAGATCGAGTCGAGGATCAAGTCGCTCGAGGTCCACGGCTCGCGCGTTTCCGAGGCGCTCGCGGGGCAGCGCGTGGCGGTCGCGCTCCATGCGGTGACCCGCGAGCAGGTGGAGCGGGGGGATTGGCTGGTCTCGGGAGAGGAGCCCGTCACCACGCGCATCGCCCACGCGCGGTTCAGGTGCGTTCCCGGGAGCCCCTACCGGGTCAAGAGCCGGATGCGCGTGCGCTTCTACCTGGGCGCGAGCGAGATCCTCGGCCGCGTCGTTCCCCTGGAGAGCGAAGAGATCGCGCCGGGCAGCGAAGGCCTCGTGCAGCTTCGCATGGAGAAGCCCCTCCTCGCGGAGCGCGGGGACCGCTTCGTCCTGCGCTCCTACTCGCCGATGCGGACGATCGGCGGGGGGACGATCCTCGAGGTCTCGGGAGCGCGCCGCCGCCGCTTCCGAGCGGAGGACATCGAGGCGCTGCGCCTCGCCGAGGAAGGGACCCTGGAGGAGCGGATCGCAGGCGCGGTCGAGGGACCGGGGCAGCTCGGTCTTGCCGAAGCGGAGCTTCCGCAGCGGCTGGGGCAACCCCCCTCCGATGTCGAGGCGGTGCTCGCTGAGATGATCGCGGCCGGGACGATGCGGCGCATCGGCCGGGGGCTGCTCGTCCTGCCTGGAGCGATCGAACAGACCGGTGCGCGGATCCGCTCGATTCTCGAGGGGCACCAGAAGGCAAACCCCCTGAGCTGGGGCATTCTCAAGAGCGAGCTCAAGAAGCGGCTCGAACGCCAGAGCCATCCCGATGTAGTCGAGGTGTGGCTCCAGGAGCGGCAGGCCGCCGGCGAGATCCATCTGCGCGACGATCGTATCCGCATCGGCGAGGGGCGCATCGACCTCTCGCCCCACCAGGAAACCCTTCGCGCCAGGATCCTCGACGATCTAGGCAAGCGCGGCTTCACCGCGCCCACGCAGAAGGAGTTCCTCGAGTCTCTCCGTTCGCCCGCCGAGGGGGAGGAGATGCTCAATCACTTGATTCGCGAGGGCGAGCTGGTCCGCATCCCTCCGGACCTTCTGCTGCCGGCCGGTCGCGTCGAGGAGATCCGGTCGCTTCTGCGGGAGCACTTCGCGCGCCAGACGGAGATGGCGGTCAGCTCGCTCAAGGAGATCCTCGCGGTCAGCCGCAAGCAGGCGGTCCCGCTTCTCGAGTGGATCGACAGACAACGATGGACCGAGCGGCGCGGGGACGTCCGGGTCGAGGGGCCGGCGCTGCGGGGCGACAGGTAGGGGGATACCATGCAAGGGCACAGGCACATCGCGATCCTGTCCACGGGGGGCACGATCGAGAAGACCTTCAACGAATCCGACGGCACCCTCGCGAACCAGCGCAGCGTGCTCGAGATCATGCTCGCCTCGCTGGTCCTGCACGGCGTGCACATCGATCGGATCCCCGTCATGAACCTCGACTCAGCGGACATGGAGGAGACCGACCAGGAGAGGATCGTCAAGGTCGCCGCCGCCTACTCGGAGTCGCACGACGGCCTCATCATCACGCACGGGACGGACCGGCTGGCCCGCACCGGCGAGATCCTCGTCGAGCGCCTGGGCGCATCGCCCAGGGTCCCGATCGTGCTGACCGGAGCGATGCGGCCCTACGAGCTGCGCACGAGCGACGCGCTGCAGAACCTGACCGAGGCGCTCCTCGCGGTCCAGGTCCTCGCCCCGGGCGTCTATGTCGTGATGCACAACACGGCCCTCCGATTCCCCGGAGTGGTGAAGGATCACAAGCGCATGACCTTCCGCAGGACCGAGGCGGGCGAGAGCCGTCAGACACCCTGAGGACGAACGACCGCAAGACCGGACGGCCATGGGACAGGAGGGCGGCCGCCCCTTGCGATCTAGACACTCAGCGCGAAGCGCGCTACGTCAACGGAGGACGAGCAGGCGCGTGGTCCTGACCGTCGTCACGCCCCCTTCCCTCACGACCGCCCTCGCGAAGTAGACTCCGCCCCCCAGGCGATGTCGCAGACCGCTGTCCCATCGATACGTGTGGGAGCCCGGAGACGCCTCGCCATCCAAGAGTACCGTGACGAGGCGTCCCGTGACGTCATAGACGGCGATCCGTGCGTGCGCGGCCCGTGGAAGATCCAGGAGGAGGACGCCGCCTCCTCCGGCTGTCGCGCTCGCGAGAAGACGCAGTTCCTTGGGGAGATCGACGGTCCCTTCCTCCGTGCCCGCCGGATCGATCTGATAGGCGAGCAGCGTCACATCGTGCTCGTTGTAGATCACGTCGAAACAGACTCCGGGCTCAAGGCACTTACCGAAGATCATGTCGAACCCGCCCTGCTTCGAGCCGTAGGTCATGACGGTGTAGCTGTCGCCGGGTTGCACGTGGTGGCCGTCAATCGCGACGACCTCCAGCGTCCCGCCGAGGACCGCCTCGCCCGTCACATCGAGGAGATCAACACTCTCGGGCGTCGTCCCGCCCAGCTCGGCAACGATCCGACCGGAGGATCCCTGCGCGTAGTTCCCCTCGATGCGAAGCGTGCCGGTCGAAGATCCCGGGGCGACCGCGCCGGCGTTGTTCACGACATTCCCCCGCACGATTCCGCTCCCACGCAGAGTGCCGAAGTCCGCCACGATCGGGTTGGGCGACTCCAGAATCCCCTCGATACGGGCCTCTCCATACGAGAACGAGCATGTGCCCGGCACGGTCCAGGTGCACCCGTCGGTGACGTTCAGCCGCCCATCGATTCGGAGGTTCCCGGTTGTCGAGAAGTCACGCCCGTGTTGAATCGTGAAGTCTCCCGCAGGACCGATTCTCGCAAACCCGGAGAGCCCGTTGCCCCCTCCGTAGTCGCGATGGATGTTGGAGTTCGGGCCGTCGAGGAGGATCGTCGCGTTTGCCGTGTCGACGGGTGCGTTGTTGAGCGCGATCGACGAGTTCGTCCGAGCGATCCAGGTGCCGCCGGTCAGGGTGCGGGAGGCATAGTTCTGGGGCGCCTGGTGTATCTGGAGCTGGGCGCCGCCCGTCGCCTCGCAGACGCTCTGGTTGTTGAAGCCGCTTGTGTCGACGCGCAGCGGCACGCCGGACACATCGGCCCGCACCGTGCCCCGGTTCAGGAACGAACAGAGGATCCGGCCCTTCCCACGAATCGTGTGATCCGCTTCTTGCGTTAGGCGGCTACCCGTGTATGAGTGGATGTAGTCGCTGTTGTCGTTCCCATTCATGAGGATCGCGCCCGTTCCGGTCAGGGAGACGTTGGTCCGCACGTCGATCCAGGCATCCCCCGCGCCGGTGTCGTTGAGTCTGATCGTGCCGTTGTTGACGAGCTGCGAGCCTCCCATGTAGAGGGTATAGCCCGTCGCGGCGTCGACCCATCCGTCCTCCACGATGGTGAGATCGGAGATCCAGCCGTTCTGGGCCTTGACGGCGGAGGATCCGCTGCGGCTGATGGTCCCCCCGACGACCTTTGCCTGGTTGTAGAGCTGGACGTTCCCGCCATCGGCGAAGATCGTCCCGCCGGCGTTCTGGAGGGTGTAGTTGTCGCGGATCTGCAGCTCGCCGCCGTTGCTGGCGCGGAGGAGTCCGTCGTTCGTCTTGTCGGATCCGGAGATTCGAAGGTAGCCGCCGCTCCGGTCGGCATCGATGGTGCCGTGGTTCACGAACCGGGCGGTAATCGCTCCGGAGCCGCGGATCGTGTGGCCGGCCTGCTGAGTCAACGTGCCGCCGCTATAGGACATGATCACGTCGCCCTGGTCCCCATTCAGCAGGATCTCCCCGCTTCCGGCGAGAGAGAGATCGACCCGGATGTCGAAGAACGAGTCGCCCGTGCCCGTGTCGTTGACCCGGATCGTCCCGTCGTTGGTCAGCGTGGATCCGAGCAGGTAGACCCCGTAGCCGCTCGGGAGGTCGACCCACCCCGTCGGCGCGATGGTGACGTTGGTGAAACGCGTGTTTCTGCTCCGCGCCACGGAGGACCCCGTCCGGTCGATCGTCCCGCCGTTGATGTAGCCGTCCTGGAAGAGGACATCCCCTCCGTCGGCCAGAATCGTCCCGCCGGCGTTCTCGATCGTGACCGAGGAGGTGTGCAGGAGGCCGCCGTTGCTCGCCCGGAACAACCCGTTGTTCGTCTTGCCGGTCGCGGAGAGACGGATGAACCCGCCGGGCCGATCCGCGTCGACCGTCCCGTAGTTGACCAACGGCGCGGTGATCCCCCCGAAGCCCCGTATCGTGTGGCCGGCCCGCTGCGTCAGCGCGTACCCGTAGTAGGACGAGATCAAGTCGTTCTCGTTGTCGCCGTTCATCACGATCGCGCCGCCGCCCGAGAGGTCCACGGGGTGGGTGATGTCGAGCGCTGCGTCGCCAGTGCCTTGCTCGTTCACCAGGATCTCGCCGTCGTTGATGAGCGTCGGGCCGTGCAGGTACAGGATGCGTCCGGTCTCGATGACCGTCCTCGCGGACGCGGTGTTCTCGATGCGGCCCCAGACCTGGGACGTCGCATTCGCTCGGAGGACGCCGTTGTTGATCAGACCTTCCGGGCCATTCGCCCAGATCAGCCGGCCTCCGAGGTTGATCGTCGCGTTCCGGTTCAGGACACGGATGCGGTCGACCCCGAAGTCCATGTCGCACGTGACCGTGAAGGAACCCGGACCGTCGGGGATGAGGGCGGACTCGCCGCCAGCGTTGGGCACGTTCTGCGGATCCCAGTTCGAGGCCGTGCCCCAGTTGCCGTCGGTCGCGATCCAGGTCATCTCCTGGGGGCTCGCTGTGCCGACAGCAAGGAGAAGGACAAGCCATGTGGGGATCAGCACCATCAAGCGTGGTCCCGGTCGTCGCGTTGACATCTCTCCATACCTCCCTAGGCACCCATGGTTGCCGCCGGTGTCTTCGATCGAGGCCCTTGCGTCCTCTGCATGGATCGTGGATTCCAACATGCCTGATTCCTCTTGCGCGCTGCGCACATCCCACTCCCCGCGAACCCAGGCCAAACCGTATGAGGAGGCGGTTACGCGGGGATTACGCGAGCCCGTCATGGCGCCCGCCGGGGGAGTCGTCGAGGAAAGGATCGTGGGCAGCGGAGTCCCCGGCACTCTCGCCCGGAGACCGGGGAACGGCTTTGAGGACAATGAGATCCCGGTGGAACCGGACTACTGGCTGCGCTCGACCAGGGCGACGCGAGGCCTGCCGGCAAGATCGGGGAGGATCTCGACCGAGCGGAAGCTCCCGCCGCCGAGCAGGGAGCGCACCGCCTCCCCCTGCGTGATCCCGATCTCGAGCGCCAGCAGGCCGCCGGGCGACAGTCGCGCGGCGGCCTGAGGAATCAACCGCTGCACGACATCAAGGCCGTCCTCGCCGCCTTCGAGGGCGGCGGCAGGCTCGTGGTCGCGGATCTCCGAGGCGAGACCCTTCATCTCCTGGCCGCTCACATAAGGCGGATTGGAGACGATGGCGTCGAACCTCTCGTCCGGGCCGATGGGGTCGAGCAGATCCCCTTCGAGGAACCGAACGCGGTCATCCAGTCCAAGGCGCACGGCGTTGCGCCGCGCCCAGACCAGCGCATCCGGGCTCTGGTCGATTCCCACGCCCGTCGCCTCCGCGAATCTCTCCATCAGAGCGAGGAGGATCGCCCCGCTGCCGGTCCCGACATCGAGGATCCGCGGGGCCGCGCCGCATCCCCCCATGCGCGCGCGCAGGCGCGTTTCGACGCGCTCGACCAGGATCTCGGTCTCGCTGCGCGGGATGAAGACGCCGGGGCCGACATCGAGCGTGAGACCCGCGAACTCCGCCGTGCCCAGCACGTACTGAAGCGGCTCGCGGGACATCCGGCGCTCGAGAAGCGCCTCGAATCTCGCGACGGCGTCGGGAGCGGGCGGGCGATCGAGGAGCCAGAGGCGGATCCGCGGAACGCCGAGCGCGGCCGCCATCAGATACTCGGCCTCGAGACGCGGATTCCCCGCCCCGATCGATTCGATCCGCGAAGCGGCTCCTCGAATCCACAGGAAGAGAGGATTGGGAAAGCCCCCGCTGTCGACCGACATCGCGATCCCGCTACTCGATCTGCGGAGCCTTCAACCGCGTCTCGTCCTCCGCCGCTTGAAGCGCGCGGACGAGGGGATCCAGGTCCCCCTCCATGACGTCGGGAAGATTGTAGAGGGTCAGCCCGATGCGGTGGTCGGTGACCCTCCCCTGCGGGAAGTTGTAGGTGCGGATCTTGGCGCTCCTGTCGCCCGTGGAGACCATGCTCCGCCGCGTCTGCGCCAGCTCGGCCTCCTGCTTCTGCCGCTGGGCGTCGAGCAACCGGGCCCTGAGAACCTTCAATGCCTTCGCCTTGTTCTTGAGCTGGCTCCTCTCGTCCTGGCACTGGACGACGATGCCGGTCGGGATGTGCTTCACCCGGACGGCCGAGTCGGTCGTGTTGACGCTCTGCCCGCCCGGCCCGGATGAGCGGAACACATCGATCTCGAGGTCCTTCTCCTCGATGCGGACATCGACTTCCTCTGCCTCGGGCAGGACCGCCACGGTGACCGCGCTCGTGTGGATCCTCCCGCTCGCCTCCGTCTCCGGAACCCTCTGGACGCGGTGCACGCCCGACTCGAACTTGAAGGTCCCGTAGGCGTCCTCGCCGTCGAGGGAGAAGATCACTTCCTTCATCCCCCCGATGCCGGTCGGATTGCTCGAGAGCTCCTCGAGGCGGAATCCCCGGTTCTCGGCGAACCGCGTGTACATGCGAAAGACGTCGCGGACGAAGAGGGCGGCCTCTTCCCCCCCGGTTCCGGCGCGGACCTCGATGATGACGTTCTTGTCGTCGTTGGGATCGCGCGGGGCCAGGAGGGACTTCAGAGTCCCCTCCCCCGCGATCAGCCGCTCGCGCGCCTCGGGAAGCTCTCCCTTGACGATCTCCTGGAGCTCGGGGTCGCTCCCGGCGAGGATCTCCTCCGCCTCGGTCACGGCGCGGGCCGCCTCGCGGTAGGCGTCCATGGCCCGCAGGATCTTCTCGAAGCGGCCGCGCTCGCGGCCGACGCGCCTCGCCTCTCGGGGATCCTGCAGCACCTTGGGGTCGCCCATCAGAAGCGTCAGCTCCTCGACGCGCGCCCGCACGTGGTCGTAGTTCTTCAGCAGCTCATCCATTGGCTCGCCTCGCGAGGAGACCGCGGCTCATCCTGGAATCCACCCGTTGGGGACGCGACGTGGAACGACCCGGGCGATGGCCCGCGGGCCTCCCCGGGTCGCGCGTGCAGCTACTGGCCTTCGGCTGGCGTCTCGGCGGGGGTCTCCATGCGATACTTGCGCCGGAATCGCTCGACGCGGCCCGCGGAGTCGACGAGCTTCTGCTTCCCCGTGTAGAACGGGTGGCAGCTGGAGCAGATCTCGACCGTGAAGTCCTTGCCCTCGGTCGAGCGGGTCTCGAGGATGCTCCCGCAGACGCAGGTGACCCGCACGCGCTTGTAATCGGGATGGATGTCCTTTTTCATTCCGCCTGAACTCCCCTAACCGTTCATCGCTTCCAGGAACTTCCGATTCGTCTTCGTCTGTTCCAACTTCGAGATGAGGAACTCCATCGCCTCGACCGGATTCATGTCGCTCAGGAATTTCCTCAGGATCCATATCTTACGCATATCGGGCTCCGGAAGCAAAAGCTCCTCTTTGCGGGTCCCGCTCCGGTTGAGGTCGATCGCGGGGAAGATCCTCTTATCCGACAACTTGCGGTCGAGGACGAGCTCCATGTTGCCCGTTCCCTTGAACTCCTCGAAGATCACGTCGTCCATCCGGCTGCCCGTCTCGATCAGGGCCGTGGCGCAGACCGTGAGGCTGCCGCCCTCCTCGATGTTCCTCGCCGCCCCGAAGAACCGCTTGGGCCGGTGCAGGGCGTTGGCGTCGACTCCGCCCGAGAGGATCTTGCCGCTGTGGGGCACGACCGTGTTGTAGGCGCGGGCGAGGCGCGTGATCGAGTCGAGCAGGATGACGACGTCGCGCTTGTGCTCGACGAGCCGGCGGGCCTTCTCGATCACCATCTCGGCGACCTGGACGTGCCGCTCCGCGGGCTCGTCGAAGGTCGAGCTGATGACCTCCGCCTGGACCGAGCGCTCCATGTCGGTCACTTCCTCGGGGCGCTCGTCGATCAGGAGAACGATCAGAACGACCTCGGGATGGTTCTCGGTGATGGAGTTGGCGATCTTCTGGAGGATCATCGTCTTTCCGGCCTTTGGCGGCGAAACGATGAGCCCGCGCTGTCCCTTGCCGATCGGAGCGAGGAGATCGATGATCCGGGTCGAGATGTCCCGGTTCTTCATCTCCAGGTTCAGCTTCGCCATCGGATAGAGGGGCGTCAGGTTGTCGAAGAGGGTCTTGTCCTTCGCCGCCTCCGGCCCCTCGAAGTTCACCGCCTCGACGCGCAGGAGCGCGAAGTAGCGCTCCCCGTCCTTCGGGGGACGCACCTGGCCCGACACCGTGTCGCCGGTGCGAAGGTCGAATCGCTTGATCTGGGACGGCGAGACGTAGATGTCGTCCGCGCTCGGCAGGTAGTTGTAGTCCACCGAGCGGAGGAACCCGTACCCTTCCGGGAGGATCTCCAGCACCCCCTCGGCGAAGATGAGCCCGCTCTTGTTGGTCTGCGCCTCGAGGATCTTGAACATCAGGTCCTGCTTGCGCAGCCCGCTGATCCCCTGGATGCCCAGCTCCTGCGCGGCCTTGACGAGCTCCTGGATCGTCTTGCGCTTCATCTGGGCGATGTCCATCTGAACGGCGTCCTTGCGGGCGCGGCGCTCGGCCGTCCCGATCACCTGCTCGTCGGAGGACGAACGAGGATCTTCTGGCTCGTGATTCTGTTCTCTCACTTAGCGTTGAACCTCAGCGGCGATCTCGGCCGCGTCTAATCCCTGAAACTCTGGATGGATGACAGCCTCTCGGAAACGGGCTGGAATCTCCTCAACGAAGCTTGAAGTAGTCCTGGGAGGGAACAGGGGGTCGTTCTTCCTCCGGCATCCCACCTAGAAGGCTACGTTCACACCTCTGGCCTGTCAACGAAAAAGCGCCGGGCGGCACTTCCAGCGTCCTCGATGGGACGCCTGCGGCTCTCCTCGAGCCCCCGCCTGCTCGCGGGGAATCCCCTCTCGACCTCTCGCGTCCATTCGGTCACGAACTCGCCGCCGCGGATCTCATCCAGTACTTCGTCAAGAGCATGACGGACCTTCGCATCAATCAATCTCGGCCCCCGGGTCAAGTCTCCATAGAGAGCCAGGCTGCTGATCCGCTCCCGCATCCCCGCGATCCCGAAGCGGCTGATCATCTCGGCCGTCAACCCGATTTGCTGAACGCATTCCATGTATGCCAGGACCGGATCGTACCCCTTCGCGACGAGCGTCTCCCAGGCCGCCTGAACCAGGGCGGCCAGGCCCCCGCAGAGGACGGCCTGCTCGCCGAAGAGGTCCATCTCCGCCTCCTCGGCTACGCTCGCATCGAGCAACGAGCGTGCCGAGCATCCGGCGGCAACAGCATAGGCCCGGGCCCGCTCCCGGGCATGCCCGCTCCCGTCCCTGTGGACGGCGATCAGCGCCGGCAACCCTCCAGGGCGGCCGCCCGCGCGCAGGGCCGTCCCCGGCCCGTAGGGCGACACGAGGACGACATCCCATTCCTCTCGAAGCGCCGGCTCGGCGAAGCGCAATGTGAAACCATGCGCCAGGACGATCACCTGCGGGCGCGACGAGAGCGCCATCCGTGCGAAGAGCGGGACGTGTGTTTCGTCGGGCGTCAACAGAGCGATGAGATCGCACTCATGCGCGAGGTCCCCCGGATCGTCGACCGGGAATCCATCCCCGGCCGCGGCGGAGGCCGAGAAGCCGCCCGGCCGCGCGCCGACGCGCACCCGATAGCCCGAATCGCGGAGATTCATGGCCTGGGCGCGACCCTGATTGCCGTAGCCGAGTATTCCGAGTGTCCAGTCACGCATGGGAATCGAATGCGGCGGTCAAGCGGGAGGAGTCAGTCTCAGGGAGAGTCTCTCCGGGCGCGGGCCTCAGGCGGCGAGGCGGCCGGGCCGCATACGGCCGGGCCGCCGCATCCTGGCCGCACCCTACTTTCCGGTCTCGCCTTCCGCCGTCTCCTTCTGCGGCTTGAAGCCCATCTCGTACTTGTACTCGCCCCGGATGAACGCCAGGGCTTTCCCGCGCGTCCAGAAGAACCAGCACATGTAGTCGGCTCCTCCGGCGTCCGTGAAGGTCCGCACATCCTCCGGCTTCCCCTCCTCGCGGTACTTCCGCATCGCGTCGGAGGTCGTGCCGTACTTCTCCACCTCCGCCTTGAAGGCGTCGGCGGCAACAACGGTCCCGGACTTGAGCGCCCGCGAGAAGACGAGGCCCGCGACGCGCTCCGCCTTCTTCCCCTGGCAATCGAGAAGCCGGCCGACGATGTCGTAGTAGCGCCCCTCTTTGGGATTGATGTCCAGCAGGCGCTTGGCCAGGGCGACGCCGGGGTCGCAGTTCCTGAGCTCGTAGTAGAGGGAGGCCGCGTTGTAGAGCGCGTCCTGGTCCTCGGGCTTGTAGGTCAGGGTCTTCTCGAAGTACTCGATGGCCTTCGCGTAGCTGCCCTTCTTCTGCGCCGTGTCGGCCTCGGCGAGCTGGTAGTAGACGACACCGAGGGAGTAGAGCAGGTCGGGATCGTTGCTTCTGAGACTCTCCGCTTCGCTGTAGAACTTGATCGCGTCGGTGTAGCCCTCCTTCGTCCCCTTCTCGGCGGCCTGGTCGCCCAGACTGCGAAACTGGTCGAAGAGGATCTGGCCCGCCCTCGAGTCCTGCGCGGGGGAGAGCCGCTGCGCCTCCTTGAGCGACACGAGGCCCGAGTCGACCTGGCCCAGGTTGAAGTAGCAGACTCCCATGTTCCGCGGCGTCTCTTCCTTCGAGCCATTGAACACGCGCGCCTTCTTGAACTGGTTCAGCGCGAACCTGAAGTTCTTCCTCGCCTCGTCGGATTTGTCGATCGCGCGCGCGTCCTGCGCCGCCTTGGCGTACGAGAGGCCCTCGTTGTGCCGAACGCTCCAGTAGTGGTCCATCGCGTTCTCGACATCCTTCGACGCCAGCTCTTTCTTGGCGGGCAAGGCGACTTCGACCGACTTGTCGAACGACTCCTTCGCCTTCATCGTGCTATCGAGCTCGGCGTAGCTCTTGCCAAGCCAGAAGTAGGCCTCTGAGTTCTGCGGCTCCTGCTCGATCGCCTTCAAGAGCGTCTCGCGGGCCCGTTCATACCTCTTCTGGTCGAAGTGGAGGATCCCGCCGCTCAGGTTCGGGTTCTTGCAGCTCGTCGTGACGGCCAGAACAATGAAAACCGAGAGGAGGATTCCGAAGGAAATCCGTCGCATGACCCAGCCCCCCATCAATCCCTGAATTAGTGACACCCCAGCCACACCCAGAGAATCTAGGATCCCGCCGGCGGAGTGTCAAGGCGGCTCGGGCGCGTGCGCGCCGGCGTCACGCTACAGCGTCCGGATCGGGTCCACGTCCATGTGAAGGCGAACCCCTCGCGTGCCTGCGGGACCCTTGATCTCCATGGCCTGCCGGGCCAATCGATGAAGCGCTTCGCTCCCGCTTCCCTTGAGAGTCAGGTGCCACCGGTAACGCCCTTCGAGGCGCGTGAGGAACATCGGCGCAGGCCCCAGGATCGCGATCCCGGCGCGCCGCGCGGCCGATCCGATGTCGGCCGCGAGCGCCTCGGCCCGCTGCCTCACCCTCTCTTCATTCCTGCCGTCGAAGAGCAGGTGGATCATCCGGGCGAAGGGCGGAAACCCGAGCGACTCGCGATGGGCCAGCTCGGCTCGGGCGAAGCCCTCGTAGTCCCCCGCCGCGACGCCGCGGATCACGTAGTGTTCCGGGAGCATCGTCTGCAAGACCACCTCGCCCGCGACCTCGCGGCGCCCCGCGCGCCCCGCGACCTGCGTCAGAACCTGGTAGGCGCGTTCGGCCGCGCGCAGCTCGGGAAGGGCCATCTCCCGATCGGCCTGCAGGATCCCCACGAGCGTCACGCGCGGAAAGTCGAGCCCCTTCGCCACCATCTGCGTCCCGAGCAGGATGTCGACCTCTCCCGACTCCACCGCCGCGAGCGCGCGCGCATGGCTTCCGCGCCGCCGCGTCGCGTCCGCGTCCATGCGCAGGAGCCGTGCGCGCGGAAAGAGTTCGGCGAGGCGCTCCTCGAGCTTCTGCGTTCCCACTCCTCCATAGAAGAGCCTGCCGCTCCCGCACGCCGCGCACGCGTCCGGCTTTCCTCGCACGAGCCCGCAGTGGTGACAGCGGAGGTCGCTCGTCACGCGGTGATAGGTGAGGACGACATCGCATCGGCTGCAGCGGATCATCTCTCCGCAATCGTTGCACTGCACCATCGTCGAGTGTCCACGGCGATTCAGGAAGAGGATCGTCTGCTCGTTCGCCCTCAGGCGCTCGAGCGTCTTCTGCACGAGGCATCCCGAGAAGAGGGGGATCGGTCCACCGGATGACGGAAGTCCAGGGTCCCGACGCAGATCGACGACGTGGAGTTTCGGCGGCCGCGTGTCTCCGAATCTGCGCGTCAGGACATGGACCTGGAACTTGCTCTTCTTCGCGTTCCACCAGGCCTCCAGGCTCGGCGTCGCCGTCCCGAGAACCGCGAGGGCCCCCGCGTTGCGCGCCCGCACGATCGCGACGTCCCTCCCGTTGTAGCGCGGCGACTCCTCTTGCTTGTAGGCGGGCTCCTGCTCCTCGTCGATCACCACCAAGCGGAGATCCGGCAGCGGGACGAAGACGGCCGAGCGCGCCCCGACGACGATCTTGATCTCCCCGCGCCGCGCCTTCTCCCATGTCTCGCGGCGCCTCCTCGCCCCGACCTGCGAATGGTAGAGGCCGACGAGGTTCCCGAACCTCCTCCGTACACGGGCCAGGATCTGCGTCGCGATCCCGATCTCCGGCTCCAGGAGGAGGACGGACCCGCCCTGATCGAGGACGCGCGCCGCCAGGGCCATGTAGATCTCGGTCTTCCCCGATCCGGCGACCCCGTGAACCAGATGGACGGCGAAGCCTCCGCGGTCGAGTTCCTCCTGAAGGGATCGGACGATCGCCGCCTGCTCGGGCGCCAGAACGGGATGCTCCTCGGACGGCCCGGCCGCGCAGCTCTCCGCCTGCGTGTCTGCGGGCTTCTCGGCGCGCTTTCTCCGGGCCCGCCGCGGAGTGGGGCCGAGCGGAGCCGCGGCCTCGAGAACCTCCCCCCAGGAAGCGAGGTAGTACTCGGAGACCCAGCGCGTCAGCTCGAGGATGTCGCCGGCGAAGAGCGGCTCGATGGGATCAGGGCCTCCGAGCGGCCGCAGCCTCTCGGGCGCCGGCCCCGCGTGCACGCGAACGACGTAGCCGCGCGTCCGGCGGCGGCCGAGAGCGACCGCGACTCGCTGTCCGGGGACGATCGCGCCGCGCATCTCCTCGGGAATCAGGTAGGTGAACAGCGTCGAGACCGCGACGGGGACCGCAACATCGGCCAGATGAGGCTCGCCGCTCATGGGGCATAGGATGCCGCAATCGTCTCTCCAGGTCGAGCGCGGATGGCGGCTTCGACAGCGTCGATCCGGCCGGATTCCCAGGGCCGCGGAGGGGCGATGCGGGGAGCAGGGAATCCCGCTCCGCCGACATTCAGAGTTCGTCCAACGGGCTCGAGATGCCAGGCGGGAGAGCCGGGATCACATGCGTGTAGATCATCGTCGTCTCGACGCTCTTGTGACCCAGAAGCTCCTGGAGACGCCGGATGTCAATCCCCCTTCCCAGCATCTGTGTCGCAAAGCTGTGACGAAGGACGTGCGGACTAGCGGGTTTCGTGATCTCAGCCTTTCGCACCGCGGTCTTCATCGCCTTTTGCAGAGTCGCCGGCGCGACATGCCAGCGGTGGATCGCGAGCGCCTTCCGATCCGGCACGAACTTCGAGGAGGGAAAGACGAACTGCCAGCCCCATTCGGTTCCCGCATTCGGGTACTTCAGGCGAAGGGCTCCTGGAAGCGGCGCGACACCCGCTCCGGCCGCGAGATCGCGTTCATGGAGCGCTCTTACCCTGTCGAGATGCTTGCGCAAGGCCGGCTGTGTCCGCCGGGGCAGCAAGGTCACCCGATCCTTGTCCCCTTTGCCAGAACGCACGGTGATCGTGCCATTGCTGAAATCGATGTCCTTTACGCGCAGCAGAACCAGCTCGCTCAGCCGAAGGCCGCTTCCATAGAGAAGCTCAATCATGATGCGCGGCGTGCCTTGGAGCTCTGCGAGAACCGCCCGGACCTCGTCCTCCGATAGGACGACAGGGAGCTTCCGGCCGCGGCGCGCGCGAACCGTCGAGGCCATGTCCCCCAGCTCGACGCGGAGAACGTGGCGGTGCAGGAAGAGGATCGCGTTGAATGCCTGATTCTGAGTTGAAGCGGCGACATTGCGGCGGGTGGCCAAGTGGCTGAGGAACGCTTTCGCGTCCGCGGGCCCAGGAGCGATGCACTCTCCGTTGGAGCCGACATAGCGCAGGTAGCGACGCGCCCAGCCCAGGTAGGCGCGTTGGGTTCGCGGCGAGTAGTGACGCAGGCGCAAGAGATCCTGCATCTCGCGCAAGGTTGCCGATTGGTCCCGTAGTTCCCCGGGGGGCGGCGGCGCCGGCGGCGTCAGCGGCGCTGGCTGAGTCGGCGGTGCCGGCGGCGCCGCGCAGTCCTCGGCCGAAGCCCCTCGGAACTGACCGTGGTAGAGATTCACGGCGTCAGCCGCCTGTCGGATCTGCCAGTCGGGCGTCTCTCCGCGACCGAGGTCCTCGAGGAAGACCCGAAGCGTGTCCGACCAGGTCTCGTGGGGGCGCGACGCCGACAGGCGCAGGAATCGCTCGACCCAACGCACGAGGTACGGGATCCGGTGCTGAGGCGCGATGCGCTTCCGGTGGAGCCAAACAGTGAAGTCACCTCGCCATGCGTTCCGGGCGCCCGCTATTTCGTTGTGAGCCATAGGATTTCCTGTGGCGCCATTCCGGACCGACGCTCGCCGGATGTCCGACGAACAGGGTATTGCCGACCATATGCTGACGGCAGTGGTTTCCCGATACCCGCTCCCGTCGCGCCATCCCGTTCGCCGCAACATCCACATATCAGGGTATTGCCCTCGTTATCCACGCCTCGTCTGCGTCCCCATCAGTCGACAGGCCTGGCTTTCACCGCTCGATCCGGCTATATTCGTGCACGTTACGTGCCACCTGACTGGGGGTTGCTGATCATGCGTGCGGCACTGCGAGGACTACTCCGACACGTCCGCCAGAACAGCGCGACCGAGATACTCGGCCAGGTGGATAATCATATTGTTCGCCAAACGCATCGATGAGGAAGCGCCAACCACGGCGTCTTCG
>Ga0194125_10004888_pt1 | contig 20677 bp, 19 predicted proteins | sample TA2KigC250mmetaG_FD_148626 | JGI IMG/M metagenome (GOLD analysis project Ga0194125, IMG submission 148626) | Freshwater microbial communities from Lake Tanganyika, Tanzania - TA2015034 Kigoma Deep Cast 250m | ecosystem: Environmental > Aquatic > Freshwater > Lake | place: Tanzania: Lake...
TGACATGCAAGGCCAAGCAACCATTCAAACAACCATGATTGGAGGAATTTATTCCTACAACCTGAGATTCAATAGGAAATTTTCTTTAATGTTCGGTGCTCGTGCCGCATATTTTCAGAAATTTCTTGATTGGGATAAATTGACTTTCGGCGATATGATTGACCCTAGGAGGGGATTCATTTTTGAGACAGGAGACGTTCCACGAGGTAACGGTCGACGAGGTTTCTTTGATGCCTCTATTGGTGTCGTAGGTTTTGGAAAAAACTTTTTCTTTGGTCTGGCAGGTCACCACCTTAATGAACCTGATGAGTCTATGATTCTTGGTCAATCAAAATTACCTGTCAGAGTTACAGGTCACGTCGGGGCTGAAATACAATTAGGGCAAAGAGGCAGGTATTCGAACAAAACGAGTATTATGCCAAACATTATTTATCAATATCAAAATGGATTTCAAGAATTAAATATAGGGTCATATGTAAGGTTTGGTAATTTTACCTTTGGAACATGGTATAGAAACAGAGATGCATTCATCTTAAGTTTAGGCCTCTCAACGGAAAAATTTAAAATGGGTTACAGCTACGATCTTACAGTTTCAAAGCTGGGAAATGGTATCTCTGGAGGATCTCATGAGGTTTCACTCGGATTGAATTTGAATTGCAGAAAAAAAGCTAAGAATTTTAGAAAAATTTCATGCCCCTCCTTTTAAAAAATGTAACAATATCGAATGAATCAAGTTTAAAATAATTATAACATTGTCGCAATGAAAATAAAGAACATAAGAACTTTGAGTTTTTTAGTAATTGGAGCCATACTTTTAGGTTCGTGTGCAAGTAAAAGTGCTAATGAAAGATCCACAGCCACCGGTTGGGAATATAATAATCCTCAAAATGGTGGATTTGAAAAAGTTGACGCCAAAGAACAAGAAACTGGTCCAGGTTTGGTTTTAGTCGAGGGAGGAACGTTCACAATGGGTAGAACTGAACAAGACGTTATGTATGATTGGAACGCAAGACCTGCAAGATTCACAGTAGGCTCTTTCTACATGGATAGAACCGAGGTAACGAATTTGCATTGGCAAGAATACATGAATTGGATGAAAAGGGTTTATTACAAAACTTATCCTCACATTTACAAAAAATGTCTTCCAGACACATTGTCCTGGAGATCGGCATTAGGTTACAGGGATAAATTTGTTAATTATTACCTCCGTCACCCGTCTTATAGAGATTATCCTGTAGTCGGAGTTTCTTGGTTGCAAGCCAATGATTTTTGCAAATGGAGAACAGACCGTGTGAACGAAGCTATATTGGTTCGAGAGGGAATCCTAAAATGGCACTTTGCAGAGAACCCAAATAACAGAGAAGGAGACCTTGGTGCGGCAAATGATAGAAATTATGATAAAGATTTTAGATCGATGCCAGAAAATATGTTTAGCACAGAAAATTATTTGAATGGAAACTACAATATTGAGAGTGGAGAGATTGATGAGGATGGAAAATTAGTGAAGGGTGGATATACCGTATCAAAAAGCAAAAAAGTACCGCTGGACAAAACAAATAAACCCATTCCACGAGACCCATACCAATTAAGAAATTTTGATCCATTATACGGACAAGTTGATGGTGCAAACGAATACACGAATTGCCCGGGCAAAAGACCTGTGAAAATGGAAGACGGAATACTATTGCCTGCGTACAGGTTACCTACAGAGGCTGAATGGGAGTTTGCAGCTCAGGGGCTAATAGGAAACTTAGATCCGAACTCAGAAAATATTAATGACAGACGAATTTATCCCTGGGATGGTCATTATGTTAGAGATGATAGAGAGCAATTTGCAGGAGCGATCCAAGCAAATTACACGCGAGGAAAGGGGGATTTGATGGGGGTTGCTGGTCAACAAAATGATGGCGCAGACATTACTTGCAGGGTTGATGACTTTTGGCCGAATGATTATGGATTATATCACATGGCTGGTAATGTGTCTGAGTGGGTCATGGACGTTTACAGACCTCTCTCAAGTGAAGATATGGACGAATTTATGCCATTTAGAGGGAATGTATATACCACGCAGTTACTTGTGCCGAACGGAATTTATGACAAGCCCGTTAAATCAAATGAGAATATTTACGACGTTTATGGAATGAAAGAGTATGTTAATGAATTTGCTCGCATAAAATATACGACCCATGCTGCACTCAACTATCAACAGGATACAAATACAACTTACGGATCGAATATAGCAAAACAAAGTCCAAATGGAAAACCAATTCCTTCAAACAGTATTATTAATAACAATCATATGAATTCAAAAATTAACTCAAGGCAGGATACGTTAAAATATAGATTCAATTCACCTTCAGCTAATTTTATTTCAAACAATAAGTTATTTACGAATCAGGAAAAACTTCAGTTTGAATTTTTGGATACTTTAAATATACTATTAGACACAGCCATTACTTTACAAAACCAAGGAAGAAGTATTGCCGCCTCTGCCTACATTGAGCGAGTACTTTTCAACATGGCCCTCTCAGATATCTTCAAAGAGGGTAAGCAATCTGTGGATTTAAAAATGGATATTATTAAACCTTCATTTGATCTTAATAACGATCCATCATATCTCGGTATTTCTATTGATGGTGGTAGTCAGGGAGTAGCAATGTTTAGTAAAGAATACTTAGAGTTTAAATTTAAGTCCTATTTCATGGATCCGACAATTACCACATGGATAATGACCCTAAGAAATGGTCTGACAGAATTTATCACTACAACCAAGGGAAGCCAACGTTGGAGAAATGTGACAGCTGAGGAAAATGCAGGAAGATTAAACTATAGAAAAGATGATTACAGGGATTACATGGATGGCGATTTAGAGTCTTCAATTTACTACAATAATCAACAGCGTAAAAAAGAAATTAATGAGGGTAAGCGGGATGTGAAACAAGTGATGTACCAAAGTGAGCATGAAAATAAAGATTTTGACTACAAAAATATCAACAGCGGTGTTGCCGGTTGGCCAACGACACTCATCTCTGATAAGTCGAGGGTATACAAGGGCGGTTCATGGGCAGACAAAGTATACTGGCTCTCATCCGGTAACAGAAGATTTCTCGACGAAGACAAAAGCTCAGCCATGATTGGATTTAGGTGCGCCATGGATAGAGTTGGAAGCACTCGATCAAATAAATATAATAAATAAATACGGAAACAAATCGAAAGCCTGGAATTCCAGGCTTTTTTATTGCCTCTTTGTTGAATGGAAGAGTTGTTTGATTTATTTTACGAAACATCTGGGGTTTGTACCGACACGAGAAACATACTCGACAACTCTTTATTTATAGCATTAAAAGGAAGTAATTTCAATGCAAACGAGTTTGCGTCTGAGGCCATTAAAAAAGGGTCAAAATATGCTATCGTTGATGAAGAAAAATATGCAGACAATAAATGCATTTTCCTGGTTAGTGACAGTTTATTGTATCTTCAAAATTTAGCAAAGTTTCATCGATCAAAATTCAACATTCCTGTCATTGGAATCACCGGGAGTAATGGAAAAACAAGCACGAAAGAGTTAGTTAATGTTGTACTCCTTCAAAAATATAAAGTGCTTTGCACAAAAGGCAACCTAAATAATCACATTGGCGTGCCTCTCACACTTTTGCAGTTGAATGATGCGCACGAGTTAGCCATTATTGAGATGGGTGCAAATAAACCATTTGATATAGAGGAACTTTGCGCAATTGCAAATCCAAACGTGGGTATTGTGACAAATATTGGCAAGGCTCATTTGGAGGGTTTTGGTTCCTTTGAAGGAGTCTTAAAAACAAAAACTGAATTGTACCAGGCAGTCATTAAAGAAAAAGGTAAAATTGTTGTAAATTCAGATGATCCGGTATTGATAAATACCCTACAGAACAATGCAAAGATTATTTCATATGGAGAAAAAGGAGAAATAAGTGGCGCGTTAGAGGAACTGAATCCTTTCATTAAACTTAATTGGAAATACAAAACATATAGCAGTTTGAGTATTCAAACAAAAATGTTGGGCAAGTATAATTTCTATAATTTTTTGGCTGCAATTTCCTTTGGAATATTGTTCGAAATTGATCCAAAGAAAATAAATAGTGCGATAGCCAATTATGAACCCAAAAATAATCGGTCCGAAATTCAAAAAACATTAAATAATACTTTAATTATAGATTGCTACAATGCAAACCCCTCAAGTATGAGGTCTGCACTCGAAAGTTTTTCGCTCATCCAACACAAAAATAAGCTCGTCATATTGGCTGATATGAAGGAACTTGGTGATTGTTCAAAATGGGAACATAAAGAAATAATTGCGTATTGCAGGGAGCAAAATTTAACATTTTTAACGTTTGGTGATCAGTTCTTTGAAGTAAATGAAAGAGGATTCACAAATAAAGAAAAATTGATTGCCCACCTAAAAAAAATGGATCTAAAAGATTATCTTATTTTACTCAAAGGATCAAGGTCAATGCAACTAGAAGAATTAATTAAATTTCTTTAATGCAATCCGCCGTACATCATCAAAAATGACTTCAAAAACGGATCCAAATCACCATCCATAACAGCATCGACATTTGCCGTTTCGATTCCAGTACGAACATCTTTAACTAATTTGTAGGGATGCATCACATAATTTCGAATTTGTGATCCCCATTCGATTTTTTTCTTTCCTGCTTCAATTTCACTGCGTTTTTCCATTCTTTCTCTCAATTGAAGCTCATACAACTGTGAACGCAGTAACTGCATAGCTTTTTCCTTGTTGGCAAGCTGAGAACGAGACTCTGAATTCTCCACTATTATTCCGGATGGTGCGTGCCGCAAACGCACTGCAGTTTCTACCTTGTTCACATTCTGACCTCCTGCCCCTCCCGAGCGAAAAGTTTCCCAGGTTATATCTGCAGGATTGATATTAATTTCAATATTATCATCGACTAATGGATAAACATAAACAGAAACAAATGAGGTATGGCGTTTTGCATTTGAGTCGAAGGGAGAAATTCTCACCAACCGATGTACACCATTTTCTCCCTTCAAATATCCAAAGGCGAATTCTCCTTCAAATTCAAGTGATACCGTTTTTACTCCGGCAACATCTCCTTCTTGGAAATTCAGTTCGGTAATTTTAAAACCTTTTTTCTGAGCCCACATGGTATACATGCGCATGAGCATAGATGCCCAATCGCAACTTTCTGTTCCGCCTGCACCTGCGGTAATTTGAATAACTGCACTCAACGAATCCTCTTCGCTTGAAAGCATGTTTTTTAACTCTAGCTCTTCGATTTCATCTACTGTTTTTCTATACTGGGTAGATAGCTCAGACTCATCACTAACTCCCTCACGTACCAACTCCTGTAAAACCTCTAAATCTTCCACTGCTGATTTTTGACTATCAAAATTTTCAACCCAATATTTCAATCCTCGAATTACTTTGACCTGCTTTTCTGCTTTTTTCGTATCATTCCAAAAACAGGGATCTTGAGATTTCAATTCCTCCTCTTTTAATTGCATTCTTTTTTCATCGATTTTTAGAAAATTCTTTATTTTATCGAGTCTTAAGAGCAATTCCTTAAATTGTTCACTTGTCATTTTACAAAAATAAAGAAAAAACAAATTTTGTAATTGTTAGAATGCAACGCTTTCATTACATTTGTGTTGAACAATATGATTTTATGAAAATTCCAAATAACTTGAAGTACACCAAAGACCATGAATGGGTGTCGGTGGATGGAGATATCGCAATCGTAGGTATAACTGATTTTGCTCAAAGTGAATTGGGTGATATTGTGTATGTTGAAATCGAGACCATTGGGGAAACAGTTAGTCAAGAGCAAGTATTTGGATCTATTGAAGCAGTCAAGACAGTTTCTGATTTATTTATGCCGTTGTCGGGAGAAATTTTAGAATTTAATGAAAAGCTTGAATCAAATCCTGAGTTAGTCAATAGCGACCCATATGGTGAAGGGTGGATGGTAAAAGTAAAAATTTCAGACAATAAAGAAATTGAGGAGTTAATGTCGGCAGAAGACTACGGAAAACTGGTTCACTGAGTGGCATAAAAATTGATTCGAGTAAAGGATTTAGACAAAGATTATGGAAATAAAGAAAAATAAAAGTGCAGATAACAACCAAGCTCGCAGCAACTTTTTTATGATTGGTTTTTTATATGTAAGTTCACTAATTCTCGCGGGTTTTAACTTTGAAGTAAAGGATAAGCAAGGCGATTCACAAAATAATAATAGCACCGAAGAAAAAGACAAAACATTTATTTCACGTCCGAAAGAAAAAGAGCCTGAAAAAGAACCAGAAATAAAACAAAAAGCCCCACAGCCAATTGTTCTAAGTGCAGATATAATCAAAACTGAAAATAAGCCAGAAGACCCTGGGCCACCACCACCGCCACCGCCAGATCCGGAAACTGAAGAAGAAATTAAACCTGACAATATTGTAGATTTTCCGGATGTGGAAGCACAATTTAATGGTGGAGAAGCTGCTATGCAACGTTGGATGCAAGAAAATTTAGAATATCCAGAAATTTCTATGGAAATGGGTGAACAAGGAAAGGTTTACGTACTTAAGGGAATTTCGCGAGATTTAGATAATGAGGCAAAAAGGTTGGTTCGAGCCATGCCGCTATGGCAACCAGGCGAGACAAGAGGATTAAAAGTTCGTTCATATTTCACTATGCCAATCAATTTTGAATTGAACTAAAATACTCTGTTCCCATGATTAAAGGTCTGTAATAAGGGTCTTTTTTCTAATATTCATAAACATTACAAATTCCAACAAGTAGGGCATTTCTGTTCTTCAAGTGTATTTTCTAGTTGATCCTCCAACTGATAGAAGAAATTAAGTCCCGTACGAGCCTCTAACTCATGGATACTGCATACAAATTTTTTTAATGGCTCTGTAGATCCTTCATTTGGAATAATAAATGCTATGGCTTTTGACTTATTGTGCTTATAATCAATTAAGGCCTTAAAATAATAGTTAGGAATACTCACCTCATTTTTCCCAATGGTCTTGAGTCCATTCTCCAAAATTGGGCCCGTCACGACAAGAATAGAATCATAACAAATTGCCCAATCTCGAACTTTTTCTTCTAACTTTTTCCATATTCCACGGTTGAAGGCAGGAACTTGCGGGCTCATATTACTAAAAAAAAATGATTCCTCCATTACCTTTTCTGACCACTTCATATCGGCAGCAGGAGCTAAATGTCCGCGATCATAACCACTTTTGTTATAGTCAACATTTGATGCAGAACCCGTCGGAATGTCTGGATCCTCTATGAAGCGGTTTACTCTTTTTACAGTTCCTTGTGTTTCCTTTTTCGTTAATATATAGGCTACCCAAGATGCTTGCTCGTGTTTTTCATTATACACTAATGAATATCCCGAATGCTTAATTACCATTTCGTTATCTCTTAACTTGGGAAACTCCGGGTGCTTACAACTAGCGGTTAAATACTGCTGCGCATGGATTTGACTTATTAAAAAAACTACACTTAATTTAAAAAAAAACTGCCTAATTGAATTCATCGAGATGCCCTTTTTTTTTCGTTTCCAACTATGCATCAATTTTAGCGTATTTTGCGTTCTTTTCGATAAACTCTCTTCTCGGTGGCACGTCATCACCCATTAGCATGGAAAAAATTTGATCGCATTCTGCTGCGTTTTCAATGGTAACTTGTCGCAAGGTTCTACTTTCGGGATTCATGGTTGTTTCCCATAATTGCTCTGCATTCATCTCCCCAAGCCCCTTGTAACGTTGTACATTGACCGAAGACTCACTTCCTGCACCTTTCATATCATTGATAAGCCTATCTCGCTGATCTTCGTTCCAGGCATACTCGGCTTTGGCTCCCTTTTTAACTTGATAAAGCGGAGGAGTCGCAATGTAGATATATCCATTTTCAATGAGTTCTTTCATATACCTAAAGAAGAACGTTAAGATCAGGGTTTCGATATGGGAGCCATCGACATCGGCATCACACATGATGATAATTTTATGGTAACGCAACTTTTCTAGGTTCAGTGCCTTTGAGTCTTCTTCTGTTCCTATCCTTACTCCTAGAGCGGTATAAATATTCTTGATTTCTTCATTCTCAAATATTTTGTGTTGCATCGCTTTTTCTACATTTAAAATTTTACCTCTTAGGGGCATTATTGCTTGAAAATGTCTGTCTCTTCCCTGCTTTGCTGTCCCTCCCGCAGAATCTCCCTCGACGAAATAAATCTCACATGCTGCAGGATCTTTCTCCGAGCAATCGGCCAACTTCCCCGGTAAACCACCACCTGCCAGAATATTTTTTCGCTGCACCATTTCTCTCGCTTTTCGGGCAGCGTGGCGCGCGCGTGCTGCAAGGATAACTTTCTCGACAATCAATCTAGCTTCGGTTGGGTGCTCTTCCAGGTAAGCAGACAACATTTCAGAAACCGCCTGACTAACAGGAGCTGTAACCTCTCTATTTCCAAGCTTTGTCTTGGTTTGCCCTTCAAATTGAGGTTCAGCAACTTTAACCGACACAACGGCGGTCAATCCTTCACGAAAGTCGTCTCCATCTATTTCAATTTTCTCTTTTGCCAACATCCCTGAATCAGTAGCATATTTTTTGAGAGTATTTGTTAATCCTCTTCTAAAACCTGAGAGATGTGTTCCACCTTCATGCGTATTTATGTTATTGACATAAGCTTGAATATTTTCAGTATATGACGTATTATATGTCATGGAAACTTCCACTGGAATTCCTTCGCGTTCGCCCTCGAAATAAATAACATCTTGAATTAGTGCTTCCCTATTTCGATCTAAATATTGTGCAAATTCCCTCAATCCCCCCTCTGAGAAATAGCGCGTAGTGGGGTGGTTTCCATCCTCATCTGAAATGCGTTTGTCTTCTAAGGTAATCGTTATTCCTTTATTCAAAAAGGCTAATTCACGCATTCTTGCCGCCAAGGTATCAAAATTGTATTCAGTCGACTCAAAAATACTAGCATCTGGCTTAAAAGTAACCTCGGTTCCAGTCTCTTCAGATTCGCCAACTACTTTAACATCGTACAATGGTTTGCCTATACTGTACTCTTGCTGAAAGACTTTCCCTTCCCGTCTAACGGTGGCTACCAAATGTTGGGAAAGTGCATTCACACAGGATACACCCACCCCATGCAACCCCCCTGAAACCTTATAGGTATCTTTATCGAACTTTCCTCCAGCATGCAGAACAGTCATAACAACCTCCAATGCCGATTTTTTCTCTTTTGAATGCATTGCCGTAGGAATACCTCGCCCGTTATCAATTACGGTTATCGAATTGTCCACGTTAATGCTTACATGAATGGCATCACAATAACCTGCCAACGCCTCATCAATCGAATTATCGACCACTTCGTAAACCAAGTGATGCAGGCCTTTTAAGCCGATATCCCCAATATACATAGCAGGCCTTTTTCTTACCGCTTCTAAGCCTTCTAATACCTGAATATTATCCGCTGAATAATTATCTTTTCTTTCCTCTGATGACATAAATTTTTAGCTTTTATTATTGTTATTTTGAGCACAACAAATATAAAAAAAACCCCTTAAAAATAAGGGGCTAAATCGGGTCTGAAACCCTTTACTTATCAACAAAATGTTAACTTTTTATCTATTTCTCAATCCACCCAATAATTGAAACATCATCGGGTTGTATTCTTGGCGAAATTACCTTGATTAGATGACCTTGTTCATCGATAAGGTATTTTTGAAAATTCCATTGTACGTCGTTATCCTCAAGACCATTCTTAGCCTTTTTGGTAAGAAACTGGTAGACGGGGTGCATGTCATTACCTTTGACAGAAATTTTGGACATCATTGGGAATGTCACGCCATAATTTTTTTGACAGAAAGCTGATATTTGTTCATTAGATCCTGGCTCTTGTCCCATGAAATTATTTGCAGGAAATCCAATGATGACGAAATTATCGTTTTTATACTTCTGAAATAATTCCTCTAGTTTCTCATATTGGGGGGTTAATCCGCATTTTGAAGCCGTATTGACAATCATTATTTTCTTACCTTTTAAGGAGGAAAAATCAAAATTATTGCCATCAATATCCTTAACCTTAAATTGATGGATGGATTCTCTCGGGGTTTTTCTGATATCTGTACTTTTAATCATTAGGCAAGATAAAAGTGAAATGATAATTAATTTCATAATTTTTTCCTATTATAACAACTGATATCGTAAATAGTTCTTAGTATTATAGCGGAACATTTTTTGATAAATTTCGAATAACAAGACATGCGGGTAAGTGTTATTTATTTATTTCTATTGATACCTATATTTTGGTTGAATATGCTCAGTGCACAAAAATTCTCAGGAACATGGCAAGGTATTTTTGAGGAGGACAGCACTTTAAACACGAAACAATATAATGCAATTTACTTCAAATTCAATGTAATCAGTGGATTGGTAGACGCTAAATGCAAAATTGAACCCTATCAAAAAGACTATTACGGCACTTATACATTGAATGGAAACGTTGATGTGGATGACATAAATTTGAACTTTTCCAAAAAAATTAGTGAGTTGGGTGTCAATCTAGGTGAATTTTCGTTTCGTTTGAATTATTCGCCGCTTGATGGCTATCTCCGTGGCCAACTTTATAAAAAAGGGCAATCTACCTCAACTTCTCGCATTGTACTTTACAAACAAGAAATGGAATGGAAAGATACGCACCAAAAAAGCTCTCATGCATGGGTAGACCGTTTAAAAAAGGATTTGTTGAATGGCGTTTCGTCACCAGCGATTAGAAAAGAGGAATTGAAGTCGTTTGTGTTTCAACCAGTTTATTTTGACTATGATCAATACGTAATAAAAGATGAGTTCAAGAGTTATCTATCGGAGATCGTAAAAATGCTTAATAGTCATTCCGACTTGCGTTTGCGAATTACCGGACATACAGATGGAGACGGATCTAACGCCTACAATTTAACGCTATCAAAAAACCGCGCCAAATCACTCATTGATTTTTTTAATGTGTGTGGCATTGAAAAATCACGAATTGTTATTGATTTCAAGGGAGAAAACTACCCAGTAGACAGGAATGATACACAAGAGGGAAAGCAAAGAAACCGCCGTGTGAATTTTGAGTTTATTTAATTCAATTCTTTTATTTTTTCCTCCAAAAGTTTAATTTTAAACAATGCATCATTTTCTTTTTTTCTCTCAATTTCAACAACTTTCGAAGGAGCACCACTCATAAATTTTTCATTTGTTAACTTGGACTGAACACTTCGCAAAAATCCTTTTGTGTACGTCAATTCTTCTTCCATTTTCTTTCGTTCCGCAACAACGTCAATTTCGTTACTAAATGGCACATAATATTCATTTCCTTTCACTAAAAAAGAATTAGCGTGCTGGGGTTTTTCTTGAACATATTCCAAAGATAATAGGTTACCCATTTTTATAATGATTGAATCGAGCAGGCATGATTCCTCATTATTTCTTTTAACTTTTAATTCCAATCGCACTTTTGTTGCGATATTTCCAGACTTTCGAATGTTTCTTATCCCTGTAATCACCTCTTGCGCAACTTCAAACAAATCTAAGTGATCAGAAGCTAAGTTTTCAATAGCAGGCCATCGTGAAATAATGATGTCCTCACCATTCTTTCTTTGGCGTATCAAGTGCCAGAGTTCTTCCGCGAGGAAAGGCGTAAATGGATGCATAATTTGAAGTAAGTATTCAAAAAAAGAAATTGCTTGTTTTTTGGTTGATCTGTCTATGGGCTGTTCGTAGCCCGGTTTTATCATTTCAAGATACCAAGAACAAAAATCATCCCACACCAATTTATAGGTGAGCATCAATGCTTCACTGATTCTAAACTTATCGAATGCCTCATTTATTTCTTCCAACACTTTATTGAACCTCGCACGAAACCACGTTGCAGCAATCGCTGAAGATTCAGGCTGATCAAAGTCTTTTTCCTCCCAAGAGGCCAATAATCGATAGGCATTCCACACCTTGTTTGTGAAGTTTCTGCCCTGTTCGCATTGCCCGCTATCAAAAGGTAAATCATTTCCGGCAGGAGAAGAGATCAATATTCCAACCCTCACACCATCGGCTCCATATTGCTCAATTAAATCAATAGGATCTGGAGAATTACCCAAAGATTTTGACATTTTGCGGCCCAGTTTATCTCTCACTATTCCTGTATAATAGACATTTCTAAATGGTAAATTTCCTAGGTATTCATATCCTGCTATGATCATTCTTGCCACCCAAAAAAACATGATTTCTGGAGCTGTAACTAGGTCATTTGTTGGAAAATAATATTTTATTTCCTCGTTGTTAGGATTGCTTAACCCTTTAAAAACAGAAATTGGCCAAAGCCAGCTGGAAAACCACGTGTCCAAAACATCTTCATCTTGACGAAGGGTAATTTCAGCTGATTCGAGGGTTGTTTGGGCCTGAACCAAGGTTTTAGCCTCTTTTTCCGTTTTTGCCACGACAAAATCATTGATTCCGTTTCCGTAATACCAGGCAGGAATTCTATGTCCCCACCACAATTGTCTAGAAATGCACCAATCTTTTACATTTTCCATCCAATAACGATAGGTATTTTTAAATTTTTCAGGATAAAATTTAATGTTGCCGTTAATTACATTATCCAGTGCAGGTTTTGAAATTTCTTTCATGGCAACAAACCATTGCAACGAGAGTTTTGGTTCAATCACGGCATTGGTGCGTTCAGAAAATCCAACTTTGTTCAAGTGGTCTTCTGTTTTCACCAAATATCCTTTCTCTTCTAACTCTTTCTCCATCAACTTTCTCACTTCAAAACGATCCTTTCCCTCAAAATGAGCCCCGTGAGCATTTAAGGTTCCGTTTTCATTGAATACATCAATGGTTTCTAAATTGAATTTTTTACCGATTTCATAATCGTTAATATCGTGTGCAGGCGTAATTTTCAAACACCCTGTTCCAAAGGTTGGATCGACGTATTCGTCTGCAACAACTTTAACTTCACGATTTACAATAGGAACTATAACTGATTTTCCAATGAGGTGTTTATACCGGTCATCCATAGGATTGACACACACGGCAGTATCACCGAGTATTGTTTCTGGACGTGTCGTAGCGATAGTGATCCATTCGTCCGCAGAGTCCACCAGTTTATATCGGACAAAAAATAAACGTGAATTTACTTCTTTGTAGATAACCTCTTCGTCGGAAACGGCTGTTAATGCCTCAGGATCCCAATTGACCATTCGTACTCCCCTGTATATTTTACCTTTTTTATACAGATCTATAAAAACAGAAATAACAGAATCGGAGTATTCCTCATCCATTGTAAAGTGTGTTCTATTCCAATCGCAGGATGCGCCTAGCTTCTTAAGTTGCTCTAAAATGATTCCGCCATGTTTATCCTTCCATTCAAAGGCGTGCTTTAAGAACTCATCTCTAGACAAATCTACCTTAGAAATTCCTTCCAACTTGAGCTTTTGCACAACTTTGGCTTCAGTAGCTATTGACGCATGATCGGTACCAGGAACCCAACAGGCATTCTTTCCAAGCATTCGTGCTCTTCGTACTAGAACATCTTGTATGGTATTATTCAACATATGTCCCATGTGAAGCACGCCCGTAACATTCGGGGGCGGAATCACAACCGTATAGGGTTCGCGATGATCCGGAATAGAATTAAAATATCCTTTATTTATCCAGTAAGGATACCATTTACATTCTGCTTGCGCCGGTTCGTATGTTTTAGGAATTTCCATTGGCAAATTTGACGTGTAAAGATAGGTATTTCCTCTCGCTAAATTGTCAAAAAAATGAAAGTAAAAAACGAAATGAAAAATCCTGAAATTACTGTCCTTGTTCTTTAACTTTTCCTTTGATGTTAAGAACAACCGGTGACGCAAGATCTGAATTAATAGTGATTGTTTTCATCATTGATACCAAGTTTACTCACATTGTTATGATTACTACGGAGAGTAACATTTTTTAACTTTATTCACTCATAAGCACATCACGAATCGACGGATAAGTGACTGAAAGAGGAACTTCCAACTTATCTAACAAAAACCACTTGACTTGCAAGATCCCTTCCTCTTTTTGAGGTTTGCCTTTTAAATCGCCATGATAACTCATTTTGTACCATGTCGTTTTTTTAAGTACCGACTTTTCATGAGCAAAATAGGCGTGATAAGTTACTGAAACCTTGTGCTCTATCGAAAAAATTCCCGGAAGACCTGTTTCTTCTTTTACCTCGCGTAAAGCAGCATTTGTTTTCTTTTCCTTGCGTTCAATTTTCCCTTTTGGCAGATCCCATTTTTCGTTTCTAAATATCCACAACACTTTATTTTGATATTTCACCAAGCCGCCTGCTGCTTTAATAGGTGTAAAAGCTTTGAAAAACTTTTTCATGGTTTTTTTCGGATTTTCGCATACAATTTGACAATTTTGATTTGAAAGGCTGGAAATAAGTTGCTCGTAATTCACTATTGAATCGGAGTAATCGAACAAAGGGACATCTTCCAATTTGTTGGAAGTAAAGATTAGGACATTGTTATCAACGAAAACTTTATAATTTTGCTTCATGATTGACAACAAAGATAATGCTTTAAAAATCGCAGAGGTCCTTCTTAAAGTTAAAGCAGTAAAACTTCAACCCAATCAACCTTTTACCTGGGCTTCAGGCTGGAAATCCCCTATATATTGCGACAACAGAGTAACACTAAGTTATCCAAAAGAAAGAACCCACATTAGACAAGCTTTTGTTGAGGCCATTCTCAATAGATTTGGAAGACCAGATGTAATTGCTGGTGTTGCTACGGGAGGTATACCCCAAGGGGCTCTTGTGGCACAGGAACTTGGATTACCCTTTATCTACATTAGAAGTGCTTCCAAGGGACACGGTCTAGGAAACATGATAGAGGGTCACTACGAAAATGGTCAGCGCGTGGTCTTAGTTGAGGACCTCATTTCGACAGGAGGAAGTAGCTTAAAAGCAGTGGAAGTAATTCGAAATGCAAAATTGGAGGTAAAAGGTTTAGCGGCCATTTTTAGTTACGGATTTAAGGAGGCTATTGACAATTTCAAACAGGCAGAATGCCCTTTCATCACATTAACTGATTACACCATTCTAATTGAAAAAGCCTTAGGTTCGCATTACATTTCCGAAAATGACCTCACGCTCTTAGAAAACTGGCGAGAGGACCCTTCGAATTGGAAACAAGAAAAATAAATACAGGAATATGGAACTGATAAGCAACAAGGTAACCATAAGTACTGATAAGGAAACAATTAAAAACTTTTTAATTTTACCCTCTAATTTATGGCACTTATTGCCTCAAGATAAAGTGAGTGAATTCAAGTCAGATGAAAGTGGCTGTTCGTTCAAAGTGCAAGGCGGAATTGTGATATCTCTTGTAAATAACGGAACTACAGAAAACACTTTGTTGCTGAAGTCCGGCGAAAAAACACCTTTCCCATTTGAGCTAACAATACATTTGGAGGAAAATTCAGGATCAACGGAAGGATATATTGCTTTTAAGGGTGAGGTAAATATGTTTTTAAAAATGATGATAGAAAAACCACTTTCGGCGCTGTTTAATTATATGTCAGAAAAGCTCAAAGATCAATTCGAAAAGTAATTTCTTTCGTCCCGTATTCCTTAATTTTATTGCCTCGTGAAAGCTTCAAAGAGCCGTCCTTATTTACGCCAAGAATTTTACCAACAAACAATCCATCGGCATCTTCAAAAGGAGCGTCTTTATCTTTCCTGTAGAGCTTGGATTCGTATTGCTCCTTTAGCCAATTAAATTCGCAGAAGATAAAATAATTTAATTTTTCAACCAAACGAGGGATTATGCTTTTTAGGCAAAATGTTGCATTTTTTTCTTTTCTCATACTTGTCACCCCTTTCAAGTTATGATCTATTTGATTAACATTTAATCCGATACCGAAAATACTCGACGAGACGAAGTAACCAGTTAGTTGATTTTCAATTAAGAGTCCTGCAATCTTATTATTATGAACAAAAATATCATTAGGCCACTTCACTTGTGCCTCAATTCCAAAATCCTGTAAAAAAGATATTATTGCCAAACTTACACCCCAATTGAATTTAATTTGTTCGCAAACTGGCAGGTCGTCGGGATGATGAACAACGCTCATTAGAATATTTTTCCCTTTTTTTGAAAGCCAATGATTCCCTCTTTGGCCTTTTCCCTTGGTTTGAAAATCTGCCAATATTACTGCTCCATTCTGACATAAACCGTCAGAGACCAGTTTGGCAGCATAATTGTTTGTCGAGTCTACCTCGCTTAAATGTATAGTTTGGCTTCCAAAAATACCTTTCATCTGAATAGACAATTAAAATGTGTAATTCAAAATTAAAATTTATAGCGTAGATTTGCAGAATAAAAATAAAATGCCGAGAGCAAAAAAAATAAGTGAGTCAGAACTATTGTGTAAAGTAATTGTTGAGGGGATGCAGGAAAACAAAGCGAAAGAAATAGTGGTGTTAGACTTAAGAGATTTATCGATGGCCGTGTGTGATTATTTTGTGATTTGCAGTGGAGATTCAAATACTCAGGTCGAAGGCATCTGTAATTCGGTGACGCGATTTACGAGAAAGAATTTGAAAGAAAAACCTTGGCACATAGAGGGCAAGAATAATAGCGAATGGGTCTTATTGGACTACATTTCTGTTGTCGCACATATTTTTTACAAGGATGTTCGACATTTTTACCAAATTGAAGATTTGTGGTCGGATGCTAAAAGAAAATTTATACCAAATTTGGATTAACAGTTAACTAATGTCGGAAGAAAGAAAAAAGCGACCTTTTTCGATTTATTGGATTTACGCCTTTTTAGGCATAGGTTTAATTGCATTCCAATTATATTACAATTCAAGCGGTACAATTTTAATAGAAAACAAACAATCGCTTTTTACGCTCTTAGAAAATAAAGGCATCAAGGAAATAACAATCATCAATAAAAATAAAGCAGAATTTACATTGAATGACTCCGGAAAAGTTTATTTGGAAAATAAAGGTGGTGAGTTGAAGGAGATGGAGGAGGCAATAAAAAAAATTGGTACGGACAAGGAGGTGATTTTTGAGTTAGAGGATATTGGAGACTACGGAAATTTCGAGAACATTCTCGAAAAAAACAAAGCCAAATACAAAAATAGAGAACGTCCCAACTACCTTAGTATAATTTTGAGTTACCTCTTGCCGTTTGTAATCATCGTTGCAATTTGGATTTTTGTGATGCGTCGTATGTCAAGTGGTGGCGGTAGCGGAGGTGGGGCTGGCCAAATCTTCAATATTGGCAAATCAAGAGCTCAAGTATACGATAAAGGCAAGTCTACTAATGTGACTTTTGAGGACGTAGCTGGTCTTCAAGGGGCAAAAGAAGAAATTGAAGAAATTGTCGAATTTCTTAAAAACCCTAAAAAATATACAGAATTAGGAGCAAAAATTCCGAAAGGTGCACTTCTTGTTGGTCCCCCAGGTACGGGTAAAACATTACTGGCAAAAGCGGTTGCTGGAGAAGCCAAAGTGCCTTTTTTCTCGTTATCAGGATCAGACTTTGTTGAAATGTTTGTAGGAGTAGGTGCATCGCGCGTTCGAGATCTTTTTAAACAAGCAAAAGAGAAAGCCCCTTCCATAATCTTTATTGATGAAATAGACGCCATTGGTCGCGCAAGAGGGAAGAACAACGGATTTAATTCAAACGATGAGCGCGAAAATACATTAAATCAATTATTGACTGAAATGGATGGTTTTGGAACGAATTCTGGGGTAATTATTCTTGCAGCCACTAATAGAGCAGATGTACTAGATAACGCTCTGCTTCGAGCGGGCAGGTTCGATCGACAAATTTATGTGGATATGCCTGACTTAAATGAGCGTAAAGAAATTTTTCAAGTGCATTTGAAACCACTCAAACTTGACAAAGCAATAGACATAGATTTTCTCGCGAGGCAAACGCCAGGCTTCTCGGGTGCGGATATTGCTAACTTGTGTAATGAGGCAGCCTTAACAGCCGCAAGAAAGAATAAAAAAGCGGTGGAGAAACAAGACTTTTTGGATGCAGTTGACCGAATCATTGGAGGACTAGAGAAGAAAAATAAAATCATTACTAAGGAGGAAAAACGAACAATAGCTTTTCACGAATCAGGTCACGCCACAATTTCCTGGTTATTAGAGTTCGCTTATCCATTAGTAAAGGTGACTATTGTTCCTAGAGGTCAATCTTTAGGTGCAGCGTGGTATCTCCCTGAGGAAAGAAGTATTACGACCACAGATCAAATTCTTGATCAAATTTGTTCAGCATTGGGGGGCCGAGCTGCAGAGCAATTGATATTTGGTAAAATAAGTACTGGTGCGCTTTCCGATTTAGAAAAAGTTACAAAACAGGCGTATGCGATGGTTTCAATTTACGGATTGAACGACCGACTAGGGAATGTTTCATTTTACGATTCTCAAGGGCGAGATATTTTTACAAAACCCTACTCTGATGACACGGCCAAAGTAATTGACGAAGAGGTCAGTAAATTAATTGAATTTCAATACAAAAGAGCGTTGAACATTCTTTCTAACAATCGAGATAAACTAGAAATTTTAGCAGAAAGACTATTGGCAAACGAGGTCATTTTCAAGGAAGATTTGGAGGATATTTTTGGTAAAAGGCAATGGGAGGCTTTAACACCGAACGAAACTACTTCAAATGACAAAGGTTCGCAAAATATCACGGATGTATCAAACGAACAAATTGATGTTACGGTAACAGATTCAGACTTCAATTCACCGCAAGGTGAGGACACGAATAATGAAGATGAATCAAAAAAAGATGGATAATGATTCTCGTCTACCAAAGCATTGATTTGTTTCAATTCCAACAAGTTAAATTGCTTCTGAATGCCTCTGGCATTGCATTCCAAGAGAGAAATACAGTTGTATCTGCTTATAACAATTTTGGAACTTACCAATTATACGTATCTTCGCAGGACGAACAGCATGCCAAAGAATTAATTGAAAATGCCTTTACATAATCTTGCAATACGTTCAATTACAGGATTTTTCTTCGGTACTGTTATTATTTTATCGTGTTTTGCGCCTCTTCTGTGGCAAATCCTGATATATGGGTTCATAATGGTTCTTGGATTAAGAGAATTCATATCTTTTTTTAAGGCAGATAGCACCATTCAAATAGATGTCGTATCGGCTTATTTCCTACAAATTTTAATTTACGGCATTATCTCATGTACTTATTTTTTTGAAATTCGACCCGCTCTATTGTGGGTTTTTGTTCCGATAATATTTTTAGTTTTCCTTAATGAACTTTGGAGGAATATTGGGCATCCAATTTTAAATATTTCACTCTTGGTATTTGGAATTGGATATACGCTCGTACCATTTTTATTGATCATCATGCTTGGAAATTTATCAGAAGAAAAGCATTTGAATTTTCCACTTGTTTTGGGGATGTACTTACTCATATGGACCAATGATACTTTTGCCTATTTTTCAGGGAGTTTATTTGGAAAAAAAGCCCTGTTTTCGCGTATTTCACCAAAGAAAACATGGGAAGGCACCATTGGAGGTGTGTTATTCTCAATTATTGTTGGTTTAATTTTAGCTTGGACTACAAATGAATTAACTCTCACATTCTGGTTGGTATCCGCATTAATTATAGCTCCAACAGCTATTTTTGGGGACTTGTTAGAATCATTGTTCAAAAGGAGTGTAAATCTGAAAGACTCAGGATCAATTTTGCCAGGACACGGAGGAATATTAGACCGTTTTGACGCCCTCATATTCACTGTTCCATTTTATTATTTTTGGTCCTTGTTTTACCTTGAATTTATTGCATTATGAAACTCCACAGGGAAGGATATGGAATCATAATAACTGCATTGATAACCTTTGTGCTAATCAGTCTTCTAAATTATTATTTCTTATCTTGTTATCCTATTCTATTTTCTACCGGACAAGTATTACTTCTCATTTTTTTATTCTTAATCATTCAGTTTTTTAGAATACCATACCGAATCAATCCTTTCGGGGAGAACGATATTGTATGCCCTGCTGACGGGACAATAGTGGTCATTGAGGAAATTATGGAAAATGAATATTTTCACGACCGACGTATTCAAATTTCTGTTTTTATGTCGCCTTTAAATGTGCACGCGAATTATTACCCAATTAGCGGAATTGTGGATTACATCAAATACCACAAAGGACTATTTTTTGTTGCATGGCATCCTAAAAGTTCAACAGATAATGAGAGGTCAACAATTGTTATAAAAAATCAAAACGGTAATTACGTACTATTTCGACAAATTGCTGGTGCATTGGCGAGAAGAATATGTTACTACAGTGAAAAAGGACAACAAGTAAGTCAAGGTGACGAATTTGGTTTCATAAAATTTGGCTCTCGTATTGATATTTTTCTTCCCGTCGGCACGAGAATTGATGTTCAAATTGGTGATAAAGTGAAAGCAAAACTAACTCGTTTGGGAACTTTTGAATAATTCATTATCTTTACAAAAAATAGCGTCATGAAAAAATTAATTTTGTTATTTGCAATTTCGGTATTCTCTTGTTCCTTGGCAACTACCTCTTTTGCGGCAGTAAATGAAGTAGAGTTCGTTAAGAA
>Ga0194125_10004890_pt1 | contig 20668 bp, 20 predicted proteins | sample TA2KigC250mmetaG_FD_148626 | JGI IMG/M metagenome (GOLD analysis project Ga0194125, IMG submission 148626) | Freshwater microbial communities from Lake Tanganyika, Tanzania - TA2015034 Kigoma Deep Cast 250m | ecosystem: Environmental > Aquatic > Freshwater > Lake | place: Tanzania: Lake...
TGGAATTCGACGGCCAGGGCCGGCCGCTGGTCGAGCTACCCGACGACGCGGCGATGAGCCGGGCAGTGACGGGGGTGGCGCAACAACTGCTCGCCTGATGATGTGGTTGCTTGAGGATGAAGACGCTATCGTGGTGGCAGAAGTGTTTCGCAAAACAACTCGTGAAACACCCTACGTGATTATTGAGGCTTGTCGAAGACGGCTGCGCGACTACGATAGAGGCATGTAAGGAGATGATTCAAATGGATCAGGCCAAACGAGAGCGTCTTGAAGCGAAGGGATGGAAAGTCGGAACGGTAGCAGAATTCCTGGAATTATCACCCGAAGAATCGGCGTTGGTGGAAATCAGGTTGGCGCTGAGCAGGAGCTTGCGCGAACGGCGGGCACGCCAGATGACGCAAGCCGAGTTGGCTCAAAAAATTCAATCGAGCCAACCACGCGTCGCTAAGGCCGAGGGGGGCGACAAATCGGTCTCCATCGAATTATTGCTACGCGCCATGCTGGCGACGGGTGCAACCCCGACTGATATCGGCAAGGTGATCGCTGGTATCGAGCCGGCATGAATTTCACAGGTTGAACGTGCTCAAAGGGGGATCTATGCAACTGGAAACCTATCACACCATCAGCACGCTCCTTGCCAGCCACGATCCGGCCGACCTCCACCGTGGCCTGGAGCTGGTCAAAGCCGCGGCGCCAGGGGCTGATCCCCAGGGCTGCGAGCGGCTGTGTGAGGTCATCCTGCCGCTCTTCTATATTGACCCGCTCGACCACCCGGAGCACATCCCGGTGATCGAAGAGGCGATCATGGTCGTCGCCGGGCTGGGCGAAGCGGTCATCCCGCCTTTGATCCAGAACCTGGAGATGGGGGACGTCAAGGCGCAGATGGCGATTGCGTCCGCGCTGGGCTGGATGGGCGCCAAAGCCGTTGATCCGCTGATCGCCGAGTATGAATCCACCTGCCCTGATCCCTCGTGCCGCGCCTTCTTGTTGTACGCCCTGGGCAAGATCAAGGCCCCGGAGATCGTGAAGGCTGCGCCCCTGGCGGTGGCCGCCGCGCGCTCGGCCGATCTGGAGCTGCGCGACACCGCCACCCGGGCGCTCGGCAAATTCGCCGAAGCCATTCCCGCCGGAGGGTTGGCAGAGGGTCTGCGCCTGGCCTTTCAGGAGGCGCTCCAGGCGAACCTGGGCGACTTCAGCGCAGGCGTGCGCGCCAAGGCGGTGCGCAGCCTGGGCAAGCTCGCCAGGTATGGTCACCTCAACGGCCGGGAGCGTTGGGAACTGGCTGCGATCTTGCGACGCATCTTGGGCAAAGATGAACGCTTCGAGTGGGACCGGGCGTATGTCGTGCGGAAAGAAGCGCAAGAGGCGTTGAGCTATGCAAGTTGAGGTGTTGTCCGAAGAGCCAGGCGACCGCCAATGATCAAGAACGACTTTCACATCGGCCTGGAGTTCTACACCGGCTCCGGCAAGTGGCGCTGTACCGATATCGGCACGCGCGTCATCGTCGCGATCAAGCTCGACAAGGATGACCCGAGTTGGTATGCCGGGCCGCCTTATGCGGTGGTCGAGACGGTGTTCGACGAGTATGACTTTGGTGGTTGCAGTTTGGACCCCGAAGATTTCGCTGAGTATGCACGATATAAAGCTAAAGCGGAAAAAAGACCAGGGCGCAGGGTCGCGCGGCCAATTCTGGGACCTGCGCCACCCCCTGATCAAGCTTGACGGGTGATCTAGCCTGGAGGACAAGATGCAGTGGGCTGAAATTCGACGCGCACACCCTGACCAATGGCTCATCGTTGAGGCATTGGAAGCGCACACGACCTCGGACAGACAGCGCGTGCCGGATCGGTTAGCGGTGGTCGAATTATGCTCCGACGGCAGCGCCGCCTTCCAGTGCTATCGGCGGCTGCACCAACAGTTCCCACAGCGCGAGTTCTATTTCCTCCACACCAGTCGCGAGGCATTGGACATTCGGGAAATCCGGTGGTTGGGTATTCGGAGGGCCGATGCAGTTAGAGCTTGATGGCTCGCTTGCATTCGTGGCCGTGACCGTGGCATATCAGGGCGCTCTTATGATGGCAACCAGGGTGCTCGTGGACACCGGCTCAGAACGGACGATTTTGGCGGGCGACGTAGTTGCAGCGATCAATATCGCTCCGCAGCCAATTGACCTGGTGCACACCATCAGTGGAGTTGGTGGTATCGAAACGGTGTTCGAACGTCAATTGGATTATCTTCAGGTTGGTGACCAAAAGCTGCCCGCATTTCCGATTCAGATTGGCGGCATGGACTACGGCTTCGAGATCAACGGCATCTTGGGCATGGATTTTCTGACCCGGGCCGGCGCGATCATCAATCTGCGAGAGCTGCAAATCGAGTTTGCCGGCTGAGCATCGCTGCTTCAGCCGGACAAGGTTTCGTGTATACCCCATCCGCAAACGGAGGAAAAGCATGAAGATCATCGGTGAAAACATCCATATCCTGTCGTCCAAGGTGAAGGAGGCCCTGGCGAATCGCGACCGTCGCTTCTTCCAAGACCTGGCGGTGAAGCAGGTCGAGGCCGGCGCGTGGGCCATTGATCTGAACATCGGCCCGCAGAAGAAGCTGGGCCACGAGATCTTGCCGTGGCTGGTGGGCGCGGTGCAAGAAGTGGTGGACGCGCCCCTCAGCCTGGACACTACCAACCTGGGCGCCATCGAAGCTGCCTGCGAGATCATCAAGCAGCAGCCGATCATCAACTCCACGTCGGCCGAGCCTGAGCGGCTGGAGAAGGTGCCGCTGGTCGCCAAGAAGTACAACACCAAGCTTATCGCCCTCACCATGGAGAGTGAAGGCATCCCAGTCGCCGCGGACGCCCGCGTGAATATCGCGCTGGAGAAGCTGATCCCGCGTTGCGAAGAGGTTGGCCTGCCGCTGACCGACCTGATGATTGATCCGCTGGCGCTTACTGTCAGCGGCTGTCAACAATACGTCCCTGAGTGCGTCGAAGCCGTGCGCACCCTCCTGGTGACAGGCGCAGGGGTGCAGGTGGGCCTCAGCAATGTCTCCAACGCGGTGCCCCACGAGATGCGGCCGCTGATCAATCGCGTCTACTGCGTCATGCTCATGGGCGCGGGCCTGGACACGATGATCGCCGATCCTCTTGACCACAAGCAAAACGAGTTCATCCAGATCGTGGAGCAGCGCGATGAGAGCACGGCGGTGGGCCGGCTGCTGTTGGCTCTGCACGATGCGGTCGCCGCCCAAGAAGAGCTCAGCCCTGCGGCCGTGGATATGACCGATCCCGAGCAGGTCGCGATCTGGAAAACTGTGCAGATCCTTCTGAATAAGGTGATTTACGCGGACTCGTATCTGAGGGTGTAGGTCGGTTGGCGGTAGATTGGTAAGTTGGTAGATTGGTGGGTTGGTGGATTGGCAGGTACCAAATCCCAATCTACCAATTTACCAATCTCCCAACCCCCACCCCGCGCAAGGAGGCGCGTCATGCTAGAGGTCAAGGAAGTCCTCAACGTGCAAGAACTGCTGGCAAAGGCGCACAAGCCTTCGGCCGACGCGATGCAGTTGCACCCGTTCTATCGCGGCAAGATCGAGATGATGCCGAAAGGGTGCATCCGCTCGATTGATGACTTTGCCATCTGGTATACACCCGGGGTCGCTGCGCCCTGTCGGGCCATTCAGAAGGACCCCCAACTGGTCTATGAGCACACGAACAAATGGAACACGGTAGCGGTGATCTCGGACGGCAGCCGCGTGTTGGGATTGGGCGACATCGGCCCAAAGGCCGGGCTGCCGGTGATGGAGGGCAAGGCGCTCCTGTATAAATGGCTGGCCGGGGTAGACTCTGTGCCGATCACACTCGACACGAAAGACCCCGACGAGATCATCCGCACTGTGCTCATCGTGCAGCCCTCTTTTGGGGGCATCAACCTGGAAGATATCGCCCAGCCCAAATGTTTCCGGGTGCTGGACACGCTGCGCGAGCGCGCCGAAATCCCGGTTTGGCACGATGACCAACAGGGTACCGCATGTGTGACCGTGGCCGGGCTGCTCAACGCGCTCAAGATCGTCCGCAAGCCGATCAGTGAGGTGAGGATCGCCTTCATCGGCTCTGGCGCATCCAACGTGGCGATCACGCGTCTGTGCTTCAAAACCGGCGCCGATCCGTCCAAATGTATAGTCGTGGATAGCCAGGGCATTCTGCACCGCGAACGCCATGACATCTTCATGCGCCGCGCCGAATTCGTGGACAAATGGCGGCTGTGCCAGACCACCAATCGTGAGGGCCGTAAAGGCGGTATTGCCGAGGCGCTCGTGGGCGCCGATGTCTGCGTGGCGCTGTGCACGCCAGGGCCGGGCATTATCAAGCCAGAGTGGGTGGCCCAGATGGCCTCGGATGCCATCGTCTTTGCCTGCGCCAACCCGGTGCCAGAAATCTGGCCCTGGGAGGCGGCGGGGGCGGGCGCCGCGATCGTCGCCACTGGCCGTTCTGACTTCCCGAACCAGGTCAACAACTCCTTGGGCTTTCCGGGCATCTTTCGGGGCACGCTGGACGTGCGCGCAAAGACCATCACCGATGAGATGTGCATTGCGGCCGCTGAGGCGTTGGCCGCGGCCGCGCCCGACGGCGGTCAGAACCCTGAGTGCATCTTGCCAACGATGATCGAATGGGAGGTTTTTGTCCAAGAGGCTGTGGCGGTCGGTATGAAGGCGCAAGAGCAAGGACTGGCGCGCCTGACGCTGTCGGCGGAGGCGCTGCGGAAGCAAGCCTCTGCCATCATCCAGCGCGCGCGCAAGATCACCGAAACGATGATGGAGACGGGATTGATCGCTGAGCCGCCAGGAAACGAGTAGACAAGTAGACAAGGACGAAGTAGACAAGGACGAAGTAGACAAGGACGAAGTAGACAAGGACGAAGTAGACAAGGACGAAGTAGACAAGGAAGAAGTAGACAAGGACGAAGTAGACAAGGACGAAGTAGACAAGGACGAAGTAGACAAGGACGAAGTAGACAAGGACGAAGTAGACAAGGACGAAGTAGACAAGGACGAAGTAGACAAGGACGAAGTAGACAAGGACGAAGTAGACAAGAGTTCTTCTACATGAGCCATCCTTGTCTACTTGTTTCCTTGTCTACTTGTTTCCTTGTTTCCTTGTTTCCTTGTTTCCTTGTCTCCCTTTTCCCCCACAGGAGTCACACCATGTACGACCTGCTCATTATCGGCGGTGGTCCGGCTGGTCTGACCGCGGCTGTCTATGCGATTCGCAAGCGCCTCAATTGCGTGCTGGTCAGTCCAGATTTGGGCGGCAAGGCGCTGGCGCGCATGCACGTGGAGACGATGGACATCCACCAGGTCATCAACGGCGCCGACCTGGTCCATCGTTTTCGTGACGAGATCGAGTACCTCGATTTTGCGCGCATCCTGGAAACAGTGGTCAAACTGGAGCGCGTTGGCAAGTCTTTTGCTGCGACGACTTCCAGCGGCACGCATCTGGAAGCGCGGACCGTGATCCTGGCCACCGGCGCCGATGCTACGCGCCTGAGTGCGCCGGGCGCCGATCGTTTCTTCCTGCGCGGGGTGGCGTACTCGACGGTGAGCTACGCGCCGCTGTACATTGACAAGACGGTCGCGCTGATCGGCGACGGCGCGTTGGCCCTGCGCAGCGGCGGCGAGCTGGCGCAGATCGTCAAGCAACTCTACTGGGTCGCCCCCTCTGGCGGCGAGTTGGACAGCCCGTTGGGCCGCCGGTTGCGGGACACAGCCCACGTGACCCTGCTCAAGGAGTGGGAGCCAGCCGCGGTCGAAGGCGACACGTTTGCCCGCCAGTTGGTTGTCAGGTCGCGGTCCGGCGAGCTGCGCACGTTGGGTGTGGATGCTATCTTCGTGGAGTTGGGCCTGAAGCCGCACAGCGAGCTCGTCAGGGGTTGGGTGGAGCTGGATCACGAGAACCGCGTGATCGTCAATTGCAGCACCGAGACCAATGTGCCCGGCCTCTTCGCGGCAGGCGATGTCACGAATCTACCGGCCGAGCAGGTGGTGATCGCGATCGGCGAGGGCGCCAAGGCGGCGCTGAACGCCTATGAGTATCTGATACAGACCGAGTGGGCCGCAACGTAGGGCGTATTGCGTATTGCGTACTTCTCATGCAACACATACAGCAGAAAGGGACATCTCATGCCCGCGAAACTCATTGACGGAAAAGCCATCGCAGAGGCCGTGCGGCGTGAAGCCGCCGAGGAGACTGCCGCACTGGTTGCCAAGACCGGCATGACGCCAACCCTGGCTGCCGTGCTGGTAGGCGACAACCCCGCCTCACAGACCTATGTCAGCTCGAAGGGTAGGGCGTGCGAAGAAGCCGGGATGGGCTCGATCACCCATCGCCTGCCGGCCACAGCCACGCAGACCGAGGTGGAGGACCTGGTGCGCCAGCTCAATGCAGACCCGAACGTCAACGGCATTCTGGTGCAATTGCCGTTGCCCAAGGGTTTGAACGAGCAAGCGGTGCTAGACCTGATCAGTCTGAACAAAGACGTGGACGGCTTCCACCCGATGAACATCGGCCAGCTCGTAATGAAGGGCCGTATCCCTCAGTTCATCCCCTGCACGCCAAACGGCTGCATCGAGCTGCTGGTTCGCTCTGGCATCGCCATCGCCGGCGCCGATGCGGTCGTCGTCGGCCGCAGCAACATCGTCGGCATCCCGGTGGCTGCGCTGCTCAACAACGCGGATGCCACCGTGACGATCTGTCACAGCAAGACGCGCGACCTGCCTGACAAGGTGCGCCAGGCTGACATCGTCGTGGCAGCCATCGGCAGGCCAGAGTTCGTCAAGGGCGCGTGGATCAAGCCTGGCGCGGCGGTGATTGACGTCGGCATCAACCGGATCGCGGATCCCAGCCGCAAGAGCGGTGCGCGCCTGGTGGGCGACGTTGCCTTCGGCGAGGCGGCCGAAGTCGCCGGATACATCACGCCTGTCCCTGGCGGCGTTGGCCCGATGACCATCGCCATGCTGCTTACCAACACGGTGCGCGCGTTCAAGATCCAGCACGGGCTGGCGTGAGGGAGCACAGCCAGTATCTTCTCGAAAGGGTGTATTCAGAGTTGATTCGCGGGTAGGGGCGAGCGGCGGATCCGTGATCCGCCTTGAGCGGCCCCAGGTCATCGAGAAGATGCTGCAGCCAGGCATCGGCAAGCGACCGGCGCTTCGGAAAGCGCCGGTCGCTTGTCGCGAGGGCGAAGCGTGCTGTGGATCGGGGTGCGCCAATAGAATCCTTTCGACTGGCGGCAGCCGTTTCGGGCAGCCAGGTGACGGGCATCATACACACTGGTCCGCCCAGGTGCTAGAATTCTGCAACCATCGGCACACAACGCCGGACTCAGGGGGAAAGAACTTCATGGTTGTATCACCAATCTCGGATCCGCCGAGCGCAGGAAGCGACGGGCATGGCGCTGGCCGCGTAATGGTCATCGGCGGCGGCGTGGCCGGTATGCGCGCGACCGTGGACCTGGCCGAGGCTGGGCTGACGGTCTATCTGGTCGAATCGGGGCCGGCGTTGGGCGGCCGCGTGGCTCAGCTTGGCTATATGTTCCCCACGCATGATTGCGTCTTGTGCCGCGGTACTTCGGACCACGGTTACGGCTGCACCCGGCCGGCCATCTCGCCCGCATTCCAGGACCGAAATCTCCATCCCAACATCCACCTCCTGACGCAGACCAACGTCATCGCGGTCGAGGGTCAGGCCGGCGATTTCAGCGTTACGTTGCGCCATGAGCCGCGCCATGTGAACCCGGAGCGGTGTATCAGTTGCGATCTGTGCGCTATCGTCTGCCCAGTCAGACTGCCCAGCAGCTTCGAGATGGAATTGACCACCCGGAAAGCTGCGTACAAGCTGGCGGTTCGTTCGATACCGAATGCTTATATCATTGATCGCGGTCCGTATTGCGACGACTGTGAGCGGTGCGTTGCGGTCTGCCCAACGCAGTGCATTGACCTGGATGAACAGCCCCACGAGTCGCAGGTGCGCGTCGGCGCCATCATCATGGCCCTGGGCTACAATCTATCCGATGCGGCCGAGTACGAAGAGTTGGGCTATGGCCGCTATCTGAATGTGATCCATAGCATGCAGTACGAGCGCCTGGCCAGTCGTTCGGGTCCCACCGAGGGCATCGTCTTGCGGCCATCGGATGGCAAGAAGCCGCAGCGTATCGCCTGGCTCCAGTGCGTCGGCTCGCGCGACCAAAAGCATCCGTACTGTTCTTCTATCTGCTGCATGTACGCCACCAAAGAGGCGATGATCGCTAAAGACCGGCTGCCTGGCGTACACGCCCAAATCTTCATGATGGACGAACGCGCCTTCAACAAAGAGTTCAACGCCTATTACGAGACGGCCCGCAAGAAACGCGGCGTCCAGTACACTCGCGCCCGCATCTCATCTATCAAAGAGGACCCGGAGACCTGCGATCTGATTCTGCGTTACCCGGACCAGGCTGGCGAGATCGTCGAGGACCGCTTCGACATGGTGGTGCTGTCGCTCGGCACTGTACCTCCACGCTCGGCGAAGCAATTGTCCGCTGAGCTGGGCATCGAGCTGAACCAGTACGGCTTCTGTCAAACCGACAAGTTCACGCCGCTGGAAACGAGCGCGCCGGGAGTCTATGTGGCGGGCACTTTCCTCTCGCCAAAGGAGATCGCCGAGACCTTCCTGGACGCGGTCGGCGCGGCCGGCGATGTGATGCGCCTGATGTCGGGCCAATTGGGGCGCAGCGCCTCCAGCCGCGAATATCCCTTCCTGGCCCGCGGAGATGAGTTTCCGGCCGAACGAGAGGTGAGCGGCGAGCCTCTGCGCGTGGGCGTCTTTATCTGCCAGTGCGAGCCCACGCTGGACGGCGCAGTGGACACGTCCGATGTCGTGCGCTTTGCCGCTGGTCTACCAGGCGTGGTGCACGCCGAACGCCTGGCCTTCGGGTGCATGGATCCTGATCTGAGCCGGATGCGGCAGAGCATCGAGGAACTACGCCTGAATCGCGTCGTGGTTGCCGGTTGCAGTCCGCGCACTAATGAGTCGCTGTTCCAGCGCGTGGTGCGCCAAGCTGGCCTGAATCCCTATCTATTGGCGATGACCAATATCCGCGAGCAGTGCGCCTGGGTACACGAAGGGCAGCCTGCCCTGGCGACGCGCAAGGCCAAGGAGTTGGTGCGCATCGCGGTTCACCGCGCGGGCCATAGCCAGCCGGTGCACAAGGCGAGTGTCGCGCCCACGCGGCGCGCTTTGGTCATCGGCGGCGGCGTCGCTGGCCTGCAAGCTGCGCTTTCGATCGCCGACGCGGGCTACGACGCCACCCTGGTGGAACGCGCCGCGCAACTGGGCGGCAACTTGCGCCATATCTTCTACGTGGCCGAGGGACAAAACCCGCAGCGTCTGCTCCGCGACTTGGTGAACCGGGTGCGTGGACACCAACGCATCGAGGTGCTCACGCGCAGCGAGGTGCAGGCGCACACCGGCCGCGCCGGCGACTTCCGTTCCGTGATCGTCACCCGCGGCGGCGCACAGCCTATCGAAACCGAGGTGCGCCACGCGGTGACGATCGTCGCCACCGGCGGCGAGGAGTGGCGCGGGGATGTCTATCTGTTGGGCCAGGACAAGCGCGTGGTTACCCAGCTCGACCTGGAGGAGATCATCGTCCACCGGCCCGAAGAGATCGCCCGGTGTAAGCAGGTGGTCATGATCCAATGCGTGCATCCGCCGACAGACGTGGACTATTGCAGCCGCATCTGTTGCACCAACACGATGAAGAACGCGTTGCGGGTAAAGATGCTCAATCCGGGTTGTCAGGTGTTCGTTTTGTACAAAGACATGATCACCTACGGCTTCCGGGAGCAGTTCTATACCGAAGCGCGGCGTCGCGGGGTCATCTTTTTGCGCTACGATGAGGATCACGTCCCGCAGGTCAGCCGCGGCGCGGACGGCCGGCTGGAGGTGCGGGCCTGGGAGCAGGCTTTTGGCCGTGAGCTGGTGCTGACGCCCGATCTGGTGGCGTTGAGCATGGCCATCATTCCTTCGCCGGGCGCGCGCGAGCTGGCGAAGACGCTCGACGTGCCGCTTTCGGCCGAGGGCTTTTTCCAGGAAGCCCATCTGAAGATGCGACCGATGGACTTCATGGCCGAAGGCATCTTCATGGCCGGCATGGCCCAGTATCCGAAGTTCATCGAAGAAGCGATCATCAATGCCCAGGCTGCGGCGGGACGGGCCATTACTTTGCTGGCCAAGGAGCCACTCTACTACGGCGGCCCGATCGCCGTGGTGGAGCAGAACAAATGCGTCGGGTGTCTGACGTGCGTGCGCACCTGTCCCTTTTCGATTCCGAAGGTGCGCGACGAATTCATCGGCGTGGGCGGCATCGTCGGGGCCGCGCACATCGAGCCGGCTCTGTGCCAGGGCTGCGGCACTTGCACGGCCGAGTGCCCGGCGAAAGCGATTCAGCTCGTCGCCTACCTGGACGCGCAGTTGATGGGCGATGCGCTGGGCGCGTGGGCGGCGTGAAAAGGCAACTATGAGCGACAACGGCGATCACGGCTTCGAACCTGAAATCACGGCATTCATGTGCATCTATTGCGCGGATATGGCCGCAGACACCGCAGGCGCGTTGCACATCCAATACCCCGCCAACGTCAAAGTGGTGAAGATGCCGTGCACCGGCAAGACCGACATCCAGTACATCCTGAACGCCTTCGAGCACGGCGCTGATGGGGTGTACGTCGTCGGCTGTCCGATCGGCAACTGCCATCACGTGCGCGGCAACGAGCGCGCGCGCGTGCGCGTGAAGGCGGTCAAGGAGCTGCTCGATCAGATTGGCATCGGCGGGCAGCGGCTGGAGATGTATTTCGTGTCAGGCGGCATGGGTCAGAGCTTTGCCAACACCGCGCAGGAGATGACAGAGAGGATACGCGAACTGGGGCCAAGCCCGCTGCGGGAAAGCAAACAGCGGTTGGGGACCTGAAACAGGGGTGACTACGCCTCAATTCTCGGTTGTGCAGGCGATGGGAGGGTAGTGATGCCAACGTTTACTTGCCTGGTCAAGAAAGAGGGGAACCAATTCGCCTCTCTATGCGTGGAGTTAGATGTGGCTTCCTGCGGGCGCACCAAGAAAGAGGCGATTGCTGATTCGCTACAGGGACTTAACCAGGCTCTCTGTGCGGCGGCGAGTCGAGACCTGGCATAACGGAAGAATACCGGAGGAGCCTGAGATCGAATTCGATGCAGGAGCGAGTTAGAGAGGATGGATGACACTCTGAAGGGCCTCTCTGCCAGCGAGCGCGTCCGCTTCTTTGCGCGTCCCAAGAGAAGGGCGCGGCCGCGGTCCCGTAAAGCTTGGATAGACGCCTGATGACAGGCTGGCGCTTCAATCGCATGGGAGATAACATGCCTGGTAACGGTCGTGGGGAGACAGAGAATACCGTCGGCGCGGTGATGGTGGTCGGCGGCGGCATCGCGGGAATGCAGGCCAGCCTGGACCTGGCCGAGAGCGGCTTCAAGGTGTACCTGGTCGAGAAGAAGTCGGCCATCGGCGGGCACATGGCCCAGCTCGACAAAACCTTCCCGACCAATGACTGCGCCATGTGCACGATCAGTCCCAAGCTGGTCGAGACCGCCGCGCACCTCAACATCGAGCTGCTGACCGATAGCGAGCTGCTCAGGCTGGACGGCGCGGCCGGCCGCTTCACTGCGACCGTGCGCACCAATCCGCGCTACATTGACGTGACCAAATGCACCGGCTGCGGTGAGTGCGCCCAGGTCTGCCCGGTGATCATCCCCGGCCGCTTCGACGAGGGGCTGGCGGTACAGCGCGCCGCGCACAAGCTCTATCCCCAGGCCGCGCCCAATGCCTACGCCATCGAGAAGCGCGGCATCGCACCCTGCCGCGACGCCTGTCCTTCGCATCAACGCGCCCAGGGCTATATCGCGCTGATCCGCGAGGGCCGCTATCACGACGCGCTGCGCGTCATCAAAGAGGATAATCCGTTCCCCGGCATCTGCGGCCGCATCTGCAACCATCGCTGCGAGGAGGCGTGCAATCGCAACCTGGTAGATGACCCCATCAACATCCATGCGCTCAAGCGGTTCGTCACCGATAAGGTCTACGCCGAGCCGCGGCCGCCGGTGGTCCGTTGCGAAGTCAAACATCCCGACCAGCGGGTGGCGATCATCGGCTCTGGTCCGTGCGGCCTGACCGCCGCGCAAGACCTCTGCAAGTTGGGTTATCCCGTCACGGTCTTCGAGGCGTTGCCGGTCGCCGGCGGCATGTTGCGCGTCGGCGTGCCCGAACACCGCCTGCCCACCTGGATCGTGGATCGCGAGGTGCAGGATATCGCGGACCTGGGCGTCGAAATCCGCCTGAACACCCAGGTGAACAACCTGGACGATCTCTTCGATGCGGGGTTCAAGTCCGTGTTGATCTCGGTCGGCGCGCACGAGGGGATTCGGCTACCGATCCCCGGCGCCGATCTGGACGGCGTGCTGATCAACACCGTTTTCCTGCGCGATGTGCGCCTGGGCAACGCGCCCGATCTGCGCGGGAAGCGCGTGCTGGTGTTAGGCGGCGGCAATGTGGCCGTGGATGTGGCGCGCACGGCCATTCGCCTGGGCGCACAGGTGAGTTTGGCCTGCCTGGAGTCGAAGGACAAGATGCCGTGTCATGCCTGGGAAGTGGCGGCCTGCGAAGCCGAAGGGATCACGATCTATCCCTCACGCACTTTTCTAGAGGTCGTGTCCGACGGCAATGGCAGAGTGGCCGGCGTCAAGTGCGCCAGCGTCGCCTCCTTCTCCTTCGACGCGATGGGCCGGCTGGAGCTGGAACGGGTCCCCGATTCCGAACACGTGCTGGCGAGCGACGTCGTCATCTTCTCGGTGGGTCAGCGGGCTGGTCTGGCGTTCATCCCCGCGGATGCGGGCGTGGGGCTGACCCGCCGCCGTACAATCGCCGTCAACCCGAACACCCTGGCCGCGACGCGGGCAGGCGTGTTCGCCGCAGGCGATTCGGTATCGGGCACGGCCTTCGTCATCGAGGCGGTGGCCAGCGGCCACAAGGCCGCCGAGAGCATCCACCGCTATCTGGCTGGCGAGTACCTGGAGGCGCCGCCCAAGCCGGAGCTGCCGGTGGTCAAGCTGACCCCGGCCGAGATCGCCCAGCGGCGGCGTAAGGGCGAGATCAAGCCCGCCCCCCGCGTGCCGATGCCTGAACTGCGCGTGGAGGAACGGGTGGGCAGCTTTGTCGAGGTCGAGAAAGGCTACACCGACGAGCAGGCCCAGGCCGAAGCCGCGCGCTGCCTGGCGTGCGGCGTATGCTCCGAATGTCTGAGCTGTTGGTACAAATGCGGCGTGGATGCGATCAACCATGACATGGTGGCGACGCAGCGCAAGCTCGCTGTGGGCGCGGTGATCATGGCCCCCGGCTTCGAGACGTTTCAGGCCGAGAGGGCTGGCGAGTATGGCTGGGGCCGCTATCCCAACGTGGTAACCGCGCTGCAGTTCGAGCGTCTGCTGAGCGCCAGCGGCCCAACCTTCGGGCACGTCGTTCGGCCCTCGGACCACCAGCCCGCCAAGAAGATCGCCTTCCTCCAGTGCGTCGGCTCGCGCGACCAGGAGCACGACTACTGCTCATCGGTCTGCTGTATGTATGCCACCAAAGAAGCGATCATGGCCATCGAGCACGAGCCAGACACTCAGGTCCACGTGTTCATGATGGACATGCGCGCGTTCAGCAAGGGCTACGAGGAATACTACCGGCGAGCGCAACAGAAGTACGGCATCCAATATACTCGCTGTCGCATCTCGGCCGTGAAAGAGAATCCGGCGAACGACAAGCTGATCGTGCGCTATGCGGCCGATGCCGTTGCAGATAGCGAAGTGCAGATAGCAAATAGCAAATCAGAAGACCCTGTTGGCGCTGCGCTTCACGCCTCACGCCTCACGCTTCACGAGGAGGAATTCGACCTGGTCGTGCTCTCCGTGGGCATGGAGATCGCGGCGGGGGTGCGCCAATTGGCAGAGACGGTGGGGGTCGCGGTAGATCAGCATGGATTCGCGCGCACTTCGGCGCTGCAGCCCTTGCTCAGCTCCCGGCCGGGCGTCTACGCCATCGGACCGTTCCGCAGTCCAAAGGACATCCCCGAATCGGTGGTGGAGGCGAGCGGCGCCGCGGCGGCCGTTGGCGAGCTGCTGGCCCCGGCGCGTCACACCCTGACCCGCAAGATCGCGTACCCGCCGGAACGCGACATCGCCTCGGAGGAGCCAAAGGTCGGCGTCTTCGTGTGCCACTGCGGCAGCAACATCGGCGGTTTCGTGGATGTGCCCGACGTCGCGGAATATGCCCGTTCACTGCCGAACGTCATCCATGCCGAGCACAATCTCTACACCTGCTCGCAGGACAGCATCCGCCACATCACCGAGCAGGTGCGAGACCTGGGGCTGAACCGTGTGGTGGTCGCCAGTTGCACGCCGTTGACGCATGAGCCGCTGTTCCAGGGCTGCATCCGGGCTGCGGGACTGAATGAGCACCTGTTCGAGATGGCTAACATCCGTAACCAATGCTCGTGGGTGCACTCGGAGGATCGGCCGGCTGCCACGCGCAAGGCCAAAGATCTGGTGCGCATGGCGGTGGCGCGCGCGGCCGAGCTGGAGCCGCTGCACACCCGAGAGGTGCCGGTGGAGAAGGCCGCGCTGGTGATCGGCGGCGGGCTGGCGGGCATGACTGCGGCGCTCAACCTGGCAGAGCAGGGCTTTCCGGTGCACCTGGTCGAGCGCACCGCGGCCTTGGGCGGCAATCTGCGCAAGGTGCGGTATCTGGTAGATTGGGAAACTGGTAAATTGGTGGATTCGGGTATTGGTAGGTTGGAGCCAACAGACGCTATCCGAGGTCCAGCCTCCAGTTCCCCGCAGGTGTTTCTGGCCGACCTGGTTGACCGCGTCACGCGCCACCCGCGCATTCACGTACACCTGAACACCGAGCTAGCGGCGACGACCGGGTTCAAGGGCAACTTCACGTCTACCCTGCGCAATGGCCGCCTACCCTTCGAGGTCAAGCATGGCGTCGCCATCGTCGCCACCGGCGCCGTCGAGTACAAGGGGGACGAATACGGGTACGGCTCGGACCCGCGCATCGTCACGCAGGGGGAATTCGAGGAGCGGCTTGGTGGACTGGTGGATGGTAGATTGGTAAACTGGGAGACTGGTAAATTGGGAGACTGGGCGGCCGCCCAATCTACCAATTCCCAATCTACCGACCTCCCCTCCACCGTCGTCATGCTCCAGTGCGCGGGCGCGCCGTCCGAGAAGTATTGCAGCCGCATCTGCTGCGCCCAGGCGCTGAAGAACGCGCTCAGGCTCAAGGAGCTCAACCCGCAGGCGCAGATCGTCGTGCTCTATCGCGACCTGCGAACCTATGGGTTCCAGGAACGGCTGTACACCGAGGCGCGGGCGCAGGGCATCCTGTTCATCCACTACGAGTTCGACCGCAAGCCGCAGGTTACGATCGGGGAGGATGGCCGGCTGACGGTGCGGATTTGGGAGCCGCGGCTGGGCAAACCGATGACGTTCTCCCCCGACCTGCTGGCCCTCAGTATGCCGATCGTGCCGCCGGCGGACGCGAAAGAGCTGGCGACTCGCCTGAAGGTCTCGGTGGACCTGGATGGGTTCTTCCTGGAGGCGCACGTCAAGCTGCGGCCGGTGGACTTCTCGTCCGCGGGCGTCTATATGGCCGGAATGGCCCATTACCCGAAATTGGCGGACGAGACGATCGTCCAGGCCCAGGCCGCGGCAGCGCGTGCGGCGCTGATCCTGTCCAGGGACACGATCACCACCAGCGCGATGATCGCGCGCGTCAATGCCGAGCTGTGCGTCGGTTGCCTGACGTGCGTGCGCATCTGCCCCTACGATGTGCCGAGCATCAGCGCCGACTTCACCGGCGTCGGCGGCATCATCGGCGCAGCCTTCATCGAGCCAGCCATCTGTCACGGCTGCGGCTCCTGCGTCGCCGAGTGCCCGGCGAAAGCCATCGAGCTGCTGCACTATCGCGATGCCCAGATACTCAAGAAGCTGGATGCGTTGTTTGTTTGATGTGAAAGGATGATCATGAGCGGCTCTGAATCCTTTGAACCCCAAATCATTGCTTTTGCCTGTCATCACTGCGCCTATGCCGCGGCCGATCTTGCGGGCGCGTTACGGCTCAAATACCCGACCGCGGTCAAGGTGATGGAGCTGCCTTGTTCGGGCCGGGTGGACACGCTGCACATCTTACACGCGTTCGAGGACGGCGCCGATGGGGTGGTGGTAGCTGGCTGACTGGAGGGCGATTGTCATTACCAGTCTGGTAATCTCAATGCCCGCCGCAGGATCGAGTATATTCGCAAGCTGCTCAAGGAGATCGGTTTCGAGGAGGAGCGCGTCCAGATGCTCAACATCTCCTCGGCGATGGGCGGCCAATTCGCCGTCGCCATGACCGCGATGACGGAAAGAGTAAAAAAACTGGGACCAAGTCCGTTGCGCTACACCCAGGAGAGGAACACATGATCGTAGCTGCACAGAAACCGTTGGACGAGATCAAGAAGCTGGTGGCCGACGCACAAAGGGTGCTGGTCGTCGGTTGCGGCACGTGCGTCACTGTCGCCTTCGCCGGCGGCGCCAAGGAGGTTGGCATTCTGGCCTCCTCACTGCGCATGGCCGCCAAGATTGACGGTCACCCCAAGCAATTCGACGAGGCGACGATTCAGCGCCAGTGCGAGTGGGAGTACATTGACCCGCTGACCGCCAGGCTCGACGAATACGACCTGGTGCTCAGCCTGGGCTGCGGCATCGGCGTGCAGGCGCTGGCCGAGCGCTTCCCGAACAAGCCTGTTATGCCTGGTCTCAACACGACCTTCTTGGGCATGCCCGTGGAGCACGGCGTGTTCGAGGAACGCTGCCAGGCTTGCGGCGACTGCATCCTGGGGATCACGGGTGGCATCTGTCCCATCGCGCGCTGCTCCAAGCAATTGCTCAACGGCCCCTGCGGCGGCTCGCAGCGCGGCAAGTGCGAAGTCAGCTCCGAAACTCAGTGCGCCTGGCAACTGATCTACGATCGCATGGCCGCGCGCGGCCAACTCGAACGGCTGCTGCAGGTTCAGCCGCCCAAGAACTGGACCACCAGTCGCGATGGCGGCCCGCGGCGGATCATCCGCGAGGATCTGCGCGCGCTGGAAGACGTGGAATAAGAAGGAACGAGGTGAAGCATGACCCAACCCGGCGCCAGCGGAACGTCCCCCGCATCGAATGGTTATAACGTCGGCAGCAACCTGGAGAAGGTCCTCCGTTCCGGCCAGTTCGTCGTCACCGGCGAGTTGGGGCCGCCGCAGGGGTGGAGGCGCGAAGACATCGAGCGCAAGGCCAAACACCTGAAGGGCGTGGTGGATGCCGTGAACCTCACGGACAACCAGACCGCCATCGTGCGCATGTCCAGCATTGCTGCGGGGCGCATCCTGGTCGAGAACGGCCTCGAGCCGATCATGCAGATGACCTGCCGTGATCGCAACCGGCTCAGTATGCAGAGCGACCTGCTCGGCGCTTACGCGTTGGGCATCCGCAATGTTCTGGCCTTGACCGGCGACCACCAGAGCTTCGGCAATCATCCCTTTGCCAAGAATGTGCATGATGTGGATTCGCTCCAACTGATCCAGATGATTCGCGGCCTGGGCAACGGCGCGTTCCAGTGCGGCGATAAGGTCACGGGCGGCGCGATGCCGATGCTCATCGGCGCGGCGGAGAATCCCTTTGGCGACCCGTTCGAATTCCGGCCGTTGCGACTGGCCAAGAAGGTCGCGGCCGGCGCGCATTTCATCCAGACCCAGCTCATCTACGACATGGAACGCTTCGCCCGCTTCATGGAAAAGGTCGTGGAGATGGGGCTGCACGAAAAGGTCGCCATCCTGGCGGGCATCGGCCCGCTCAAGAGCAGCGGCGCGGCCAGATATATGCGCGACAAGGTGCCGGGCATGATCGTGGACGAATACTACGTCAACGAGATGGAGAAAGCCATCGCCGGCATCCCGAAAGAAGACAAAGTGGGCCGCCGCGAAGCCTGGCAAAAGCGCGGCCTTGAGCTGTGCATCGAGCAAATTCAGCAGGTTCGCCAGATCAAGGGCGTGGCCGGCGTGCACATCATGGCGATCGAGTGGGAAGAGGCTGTGCGGCCCATCGTCGAAGGGGCCGGCCTGTCGCCGCGACCGACGTTCAACTGATGGGTAGATTGGCGAATTGGTAAGCTGGTGGATCGGGGAAGGGCAAGTTGACCACTGGCGGTTTCAGATACCCATTTGCCGATTCCCAATCTACCAATCTACCAACCTACCGACTGAGGTTCATCATGGCAGAGAAGCGCGACGTAACGACAAGACAATCCCTGGCCCAGGTCATCGCCGACGACATCGGCGAGAACGCATATCTGTGCTACCAGTGCGTCAAGTGCACCAGCGGCTGCCCGTTGGCCGAGCACATGGATCTGAATCCCAACCAGGTGCTGCGCGCGGTGCAACTGGGTGACGATAGCGTGTTGGAGAGCAAGACCATCTGGGTATGCGCCTCCTGCCAGACCTGCACCACTCGCTGTCCGCAAGGCATTGACATCGCGGCGATCATGGATGCGTTGCGCATCGAAGCTCGCCGCCGCGGCCTGCCCCCGGCCATTCCCGAGGTGGACAAGTTCAGTCGCCTCTTCCTGGCCGACGTGCGGCTGATGGGCCGCCTCCACGAAGTGGGCTTGATGGCCGGCCTGAACTTGGTGACCGGCAACCTGTTCAAGGACATGGACCTGGCTCTGGAGATGTTCAAGCGCAACAAGCTCAACCTGGTGTCGCTGCCGGTGCGGCCGCCCAGGCCCGGCCGCGTCCGGCCGGTGGAGCCGGCCGAGAACCGGATCGCCTATTATCCTGGTTGTTCGCTGCACTCCTCGGCGGCCGAATACGCCAAGACCCTGGAGGCGGTTGCGGAGGCGCTCGACCTGGAGCTGGTCGAGCCGCCGGGCTGGATTTGCTGCGGCTCCAGCCCGGCCCATTCCAGCGATCACGTCCTGGCCACGAAGTATCCGGTGATCAACTTGTCCATCATCGAGCAGATGGGCTTCACAGAGGCGGCCGCGCCCTGTTCGGCCTGCTACATCCGCTTCAAGACCGCGGCGCACGAGATGGTGCACAACCCCGAGATAGCCCGTCAGGTCAATGCCGAGATCGGGTACCAGTACCAAGGCCGGGTGCGCATCATGCACCTGGTAGAGGCGCTGACCGAGAAGGTCGGGCTGGACGCGATCGAGTCAAAGGTACAGAAGCCGCTCAAGGGGTTGAAGGTTGCGTGCTACTACGGCTGTTACCTGACCCGGCCGGCCGACATCACGGCCGCAGCCAATCCTGAATACCCGATGGATATGGATTATCTGATGCAGCGGTTGGGCGCCGAGATCGTGGATTGGGACTACAAGACCGACTGCTGCGGCGGCTCATTGGGCCTGACCCAGACCCCCCTGGCTCACGAGATGACCGCCAAGGTGCTGCGCAACGCCAAAGCCCGCGGCGCGGATGCCCTCGTCACCGTCTGCCCGCTGTGCCACGTCAACCTGGACGGCCGCCAGGCGCAGATCAAAGACCTGGGCTTCGCCATGCCGATCCTCTACGCCACGCAGCTCGCGGCATTGGCCTTTGGGCTGCCGAAGAAGGCCGCTCTATTGGAGAAGAACCTGGTGGATCCCAGGCCGCTGCTGCGGGAGAAGGGGTTGGTGGATTGATCCCCTAACTTGACAGCTTCCCGGCTTTCCTGTACAGTGTTCCTGTACAAGAAAGAATAGGGAGGATGTATGACCGTCCAGATGACCTATACCCAGGCTCGGAGCGGGCTGGCGGCGCTGTGCGATCGGGTGACGGCGAACCGCGAAACGGTGATCATCCGGCGGCGCGGCGCGGAGGATGTCGTTCTGATCGCCGCCGACGAGTTCGCCAGCCTGTCGGAAACCGCGCACCTGTTGCGTTCCCCCAAAAACGCGGAACGGCTGCTAGCGGCGCTCGAGCGCGCCCGGCAACAGACCGTAGCGCCACAATCTTTGGAAGAGCTGCGCCGCGAGGTCGGCCTTGACTCCAGGGCGTAAGGCCGACCCTGTTCCCCCGCTCAGGCCGGTCTCTGACCGAGCCGGACGCGCGGCAGTCTTTCAACCCGAGTTCCGCGAGGACTTGCGCTATTGGGTGAAGGCGGATCGCAAGATCGCGTTGCGTGTGTTGACCCTGGTGGAAGCTATTCTGCGTGATCCGTTCAGCGGGATCGGCAAACCTGAGCCGCTCAGACACCTTGGAGCAGACGTGTGGTCTCGCCGGCTGACCGAGGAGCACCGTGTTGTCTACCTGGTCAGCCACGATCGCATAGATTTTCTCCAGGCGCGGTATCATTATTGATCGCTCCGATGACAGGTGCGACGCACAACCCTGTGCGTCGCACCTGCGCGTTCAGGGCTGCCTTCGGCCTCGAGGGCCTCAGCCCGGTGGTGCAGACGCTGCAAGTGGAGTAGCGCTGTCGGGCGGTTGGAAACCGCTGCAACCAACGCAAAGCCGACCTTCGTCGGCTATCGTAGTCGCCGCAGGGCGACTTCGCGATGGTTGCAGC
>Ga0194125_10004893_pt1 | contig 20662 bp, 13 predicted proteins | sample TA2KigC250mmetaG_FD_148626 | JGI IMG/M metagenome (GOLD analysis project Ga0194125, IMG submission 148626) | Freshwater microbial communities from Lake Tanganyika, Tanzania - TA2015034 Kigoma Deep Cast 250m | ecosystem: Environmental > Aquatic > Freshwater > Lake | place: Tanzania: Lake...
CGTGATGAACGACAGCAAGTGCATGGTCAATATCGCCATGTTCTTTCTCGACTTCTCAGTGGAGGAATCCTGCGGGAAGTGCTCACCCTGCCGGATCGGGCTGAAACAGATGTATGATACGATGCACCGGATCACGATCGGCGAAGGCAAGGCAGGAGACGTGGAAGAACTGATCCGGTTGGGTGAGGCGATCAAGCAACTCTCGCTCTGCGGTCTTGGTCAATCGGCGCCCAATCCTGTTCTCAGCACCATCCGCTATTTCCGTGAAGAATACGACATCCATATCCGGGAGCGTAAGTGTCCCACGCTGGAGTGTCCGGATCTGCTCCATTTCCTGATCGACAAACCCAGATGCATTGGCTGTTCTTTATGTGCGAAGAAATGTCCGGTTTCCTGCATCGCCGGAAGCCGCGAAGAAAAGTATGTAATACATCAAATAGATTGCGTTAAATGTAATAATTGCTTGATGGTCTGCCCGGTCAAAGCGATCAGCAAGATCCCCGGTGTTCATCAGGATGTCATTGACGCAGAAGTAATGGCAAGAGAACTTGCCGAGAACGAAGATTAAAGGAGAATGAATGTTTCTCGATATTTGCAAAAAATACCCACCGACAAAAGATAACCTGATCTACATCCTGCATGAGATCCAGGATACGCATCCTCAGCATTATATCTCTGAGGAAGCGGTACAGGTCATTTCGGAATACCTTGCTGTTCCGGTCAATCACATTTATGGCGTACTTACATTTTACTCGATGTACAGTACCAAACCACGGGGTAAATACATCATCCGTTTGTGTGAATCTCCTCCGTGCTACATCAAGAGCTCGGATATCATTTTGCGTCGGCTGAAGAGTTTGCTCCATGTAAACGTCGGTGAGACCACCAAAGATGGACTCTTCACTTTGGAATTATGCGCTTGTCTTGGCGTCTGTGGCAATGCCCCGGTGATGATGATCAATGATGACGTTTATGGCGACTTGACCGAAGAAAAGATCGACTCAATCATCGACAAACTGAGTGAGGTGTAGTTATGAAATACTATCGCAGTCATATTCTTGTAGGAATAAACGAAGCAGCCAAACAAGCAGGTGTGGATGTTTTCGTAAACAAGCTCCAAGATCAGATCAGCACTGCAGGCCTTGCAGACGAGATCAATGTCCTCGAGACCGGTCCGCTTGCTTTCTTTGGCAGAGGAATTTGCCTCACTATCCTGCCTGAGAATGTAAACTATGAGAACGTCGCAATAGAGGACATCGTTGAACTGGTGGAGGAACACCTGCTCAAAGGGCGTCCCGTACATCGGCTGATGCTGGATTCTGCAGCGCAGTTCAAACCCAAGTTCAATTATGACCGCCGGATCGTGCTCAAGAACTCCGGTATCATCGATCCCGAAAGCATAGATGAGTATCTCGGCGCCGGTGGCTACGAAGCTTGGGAAAAAGCCCTGCTGAACATGCAGCCCGCCGATATCGTCAATGAAGTCAAGGCATCCGGACTCCGTGGACGTGGCGGTGCCGGATTCCCTGCCGGACTCAAGTGGAGCTTTACCGCTCCCCTGAATGCAGAACAGAAATACGTCGTTGTCAATGCCGATGAAGGTGAACCGGGAACTTTCAAAGACCGTCTGATCATGGAAGGCGATCCTCATCAATTGCTTGAGGGGATCATGATCTGTGCTCGTGCTATCGGTGCTTCCATGGCATACATCTACATCCGTGGCGAATACAAACTCTGCATTGCCCGTCTCGAGAAGGCGATCAAGCAATGCCACGCTTATGGCATCCTCGGCAGGAATATCTTTGACAGCGGCTTTGACCTCGACATCGGTATCAAAATCGGTGCCGGTGCTTACGTCTGCGGAGAAGAGACCGCCCTGATCGAATCCCTGGAAGGAAACCGCGGTAATCCTCGGTGGAAACCGCCCTTCCCCGGCGTCAAAGGTCTCTGGCAATATCCCACCGTCGTCAATAACGTCGAGACCCTGGCAAACGTTCCCTTCATCATCAAGAACGGTGCAGCCGAATACCGCCAGTTTGGTACCGATGAATGTACCGGAACCAAGGTCTATACGATCCTGGGCGATGTGGCTTATCCCGGTCTCTGCGAAGTTGACATGGGCGCCACCCTGCGCACTGTCATCAATGAATATGGCGGTGGGATGAAGAAGGGGTTCAAGTTCAAAGCGGCTTTGGTCGGTGGAGCAGCCGGTGTGATCCTTTCCGACCGGATGCTGGATGTCAAGATGGATTTCGTCAGTTTGAACCAATATGCCGCCGTTCTCGGTTCTGGCGCCATCCTGGTCATGAACGAGCATCAGAGCATAGTGGATATGCTGTGGTCGATCCTGCGCTTCTTCCGTCACGAGTCCTGTGGCAAGTGCTCACCCTGCCGCATCGGCACCCAGCATTTATATGACCTGATCTCCAAGATCCGCAAAGGCGAAGGCAGCATGGATGACGTGGAAATGCTGCACACCATTGCCTTGACGATGAAACAGACCTCGTTCTGCGCTCTGGGTCAATCCCCGATCATGGCGATCGCCAGTGCGCTGGATAACTTCCGGGACGAATTCATCGCCATCACCAAGAAATAAGATAGAGAGGTTCTCTAATGATAAAGAAGGTAAATATCTGGTTAGACGGCAAGCATCTGGAAGTTCCGGAAACGATGACCATCATCGAAGCTGCCGACAAATACAATGTCAATATCCCCCGGCTCTGCTACCATCCCGATCTTCCACCCACCGCCAATTGTGGCGTGTGCGTGGTCGAGGTGGCAGGCAATCCCACTCCCAAGCGTGCCTGTTGCACACCCGTGGCAGAAGGGATGAAGATCGTCACCAATTCCAAATTGCTCCGGAGCTACCGTAAGACGCTGGTGGAAATGATCCTGTCACACCATGACGTGGTTTGCCCGACGTGCAGCGCTAATAACAAATGCGAGTTACAGACCCTTGCCAACAACATGGGGGTCGATCCTGACACGCTGCCTAACATCATGCACAAGGCACCGATCGATGCCACATCCCCCAGCATCGTCCGTGACGTGAACAAGTGTATAGCTTGCGGACGCTGCGTCACCGTCTGTAACGATGTTCAGACCGTGTATGCCCTCACTTTCAGCGATCGGGGCATTGAATCCCAGATCACTTCCGCCTTTGGCAGCGGAATGGCAAATAGTGCTTGTGTAAATTGTGGACAATGCACGGTTTACTGCCCAACTGGCGCTTTGCGGGAGAATAGCGACATCGATGCCGTATGGGATGCCGTCCTTGATCCGCTAAAGCATGTAATCGTTCAGGAAGCCCCCGCCATCCGCGTCTCACTGGCAGAGGAATTTGGCATGGAACTGGGCACCATCACTGTCAAAAAGATGTATGCCGCTTTGCGCAAGATCGGCTTTGATGCCGTCATGGACACTAATTTCACCGCCGACCTCACCATCCTGGAAGAAGGAACCGAATGCGTCAATAAACTCAAATCCGGCAGCAAGCGTCCATTGATCACTTCCTGCTCCCCCGGCTGGATCAAGTTTATGGAGACCTATTATCCCGATCTGGCGGATTGCGTCTCCACCGCCAAGTCGCCCATGTCCATGTTCGGCGTTCTCTCCAAGACCTATTACGCCCAGGAACAAAACATCGATCCCGCCAATATCGTCTCGGTGGCGATCATGCCTTGCATTGCCAAGAAATTTGAAGCCCGTCGTCCCGAGATGCGTGACTCCGGTTTCCAGGATACCGATTATGTTCTTACCACCCGTGAGTTGTTGCGTATGATCAAAGAAGCCGGTATCGATCTGAAGTATGTTAAGGAAGAAGATGCCGACGAGACGATGAGCTTCTATACCGGCGCCGGTACAATCTTCGGAACCACTGGCGGCGTGATGGAAGCAGCCATCCGTTCTGCTTATACTCTGGTCACCGGTGAGGAACTGGAAGAGATTGATATCACCGCCGTTCGCGGTCTGGAAGGCGTCAAGGAAGCCACCATTCCCGTTCCGGGATTTGGCGATCTCCACGTCGCCGTTGCTCACGGATTGAGTAATGCCCGCCTGGTAATGGATCGCATCCGGGAGGGACTAAACACCACCGGTGAATCACCCTGGCATTTTGTCGAGATCATGGCTTGTCCCGGCGGTTGTGTTGGTGGTGGCGGACAGCCCTACGGCAACAATATGGCGATGCGTGCCCGCCGTGGTGAAGGTCTCTATCATGAAGACCGCAATCTGCCTATCAGAAAGTCCCATCACAATCCTGAAATAAAACGTATATACGAACGCTTCCTGGGAGAACCCAATTCACCCCTTGCCCATCGCCTGCTCCATACTCACTATTTCAAACGCTCCGTCAATAATGGCCAGGTGATCGAAGAAGCGACTCACAAACATCACTAATCAATCATCTAACCAAAAGATGATACCCTGAAGTAGCTTTCTGATAGCGACCCCGGTATAACGACGCCGGATGGGTTTCATGATCCATCCGGCGTTTTCCTTGCTTGATTACCTTAGTATAACCTTAGTATAACCTTACGACCGTAAGGTTATACTAAGGTTATACTAAGGTAATCAAGCAAGGAGGAAGCCGGAGAGATGGCGTAAGCAATTGTAATATAGTTAGTAGTAATGCAACATAAATATAAGGCATTGAAATCTAATTGGTAATGGATTTAACTGTCAATTCTGGTAAACAACCGAGATTCAGTGATGTGGAGAGAAAACGATGGTACATTGTAAGGCATTGGTAGATAATGAGATAAAAATGTAAAAAAGCAATCGGAAAATCTTGACAAAAAGGCACTATCATTTTATGTTGCAATCAGATATAGATTTGTTGTATCATCTGAGTTTGAAAATGAGTATAAGTAAATGGGAGATATAGAGTTATGTATGAAACTAACTACACATCGAGTAACATCAAAGTCCTCAAGGGCTTGGAAGCGGTGCGTAAGCGTCCGGCAATGTATATTGGCGGGACGAGTGAGCGCGGTCTGCACCATTTGGTCTATGAGGTGGTTGATAACTCCATCGATGAAGCGTTGGCAGGATATTGCGATCTGATCCGGGTCATCATCCATCATGACAACATCATTGAAGTGGAAGACAATGGACGTGGCATCCCGGTCGATATTCATAAAGAAATGGGTGTCCCCGGTGTCCAGGTGGCAATGACGGTATTGCACGCCGGTGGCAAATTTGATGACAAGTCATACAAGGTGGCAGGCGGTTTGCATGGCGTGGGCGTATCCGTCGTCAATGCGCTATCTGAATACCTGGAGGCATATATTCACTTGAATGGATCGATCCATTATCAGCGCTATGAACGCGGAATACCGGCGACGGAACTGAAAGTAATCGGTTCGACCACCCGCCGTGGCACGACCATCAAATTCAAGCCGGATGCGTCGATATTTGAAAGCGTTGAATACAGCTTTGATTATCTGACGACACGTTTGCGGGAACTGGCATTCCTCAATAGCGGAGTACGGATCATCCTGTACGATGAACGTGCTGACCGGACTCATGATTTTAAGTATGACGGTGGCATCGTTTCTTTTGTGGAATACCTCAATCAGAACAAAAAGCCGCTGTTTATCAAGCCGATCTTCGTCAGTTATGACAAGCCCGGGATGTCTTTCGAGGTGGCAATCCAGTATAATGAGGGCTACCAGGAAAGTATCTTCAGTTTTGCCAATAACATCAATACCATCGAGGGTGGAACTCATCTCAGCGGTTTCAAATCCGCACTTACCCGTTCGGTGAATACTTATAGTAAAAATGCCGATCTGCTCAAGAATGAAAAAGTCAGCCCTTCGGGTGAGGATATCCGCGAGGGACTCACCGCCGTGGTCAGCGTCAAGATCAGCAATCCCCAGTTTGAGGGACAGACGAAGACGAAGCTGCAGAATTCGGATGTGGAAGGCATAGTCAATTCGATGGTTTATGAAAAGCTGATGGTCTATTTTGAGGAGCATCCGGCGGAAGCGAAAAACATCGCCAATAAGAGCATTATGGCCGCCCGCTCCCGCGAGGCGGCACGTAAAGCACGCGAACTTACCCGCCGCAAATCAGTTCTGGAAAGTGGCTCTTTACCTGGTAAACTGGCGGACTGCTCCATCACCGATCCATCCAAAACGGAACTCTTCCTGGTCGAAGGTGACTCGGCGGGTGGATCTGCCAAACAGGGTCGGGAGCGGTCTTTTCAGGCGATCCTGCCGCTTTGGGGAAAAATGCTGAACACCGAAAAGGCAAGAGTGGATAAAGTGCTGAATAATGATAAGATCCAGCCAATAATCTTAGCTATCGGTGCTGGTATCGGGCAGGAATTTGATGTCAGTCGCATCCGGTATCATAAGATCGTGATTATGGCTGATGCCGATATCGATGGTGCGCATATCTCCACCCTTCTATTGACCTTCTTTTACCGTTATATGCGTCCGCTAATCGAGAATGGTAATATCTATCTGGCAAAACCACCGCTGTTCCTGATCCGGAAAGGCAAGCAGAAGCACTACGTCTATACCGAGGAAGAACGTGACGCAGCAGTCCGGCAGCTTGGAGACAAAGGTGTTATTGTTCAGCGTTACAAGGGCTTGGGTGAGATGAACCCGGATCAATTGTGGGAGACGACACTGGATCCGGAGAACCGGATATTGATCTCGGTAAAGATGGATGATGCGATCGAGGCGGATCGGATGTTCACCATCCTGATGGGTGATGAAGTGGAGCCACGCCGTGAGTTTATCCAAGAAAATGCCCGATTCGTCAAGAATCTTGATGTATAGTGAAGGAGATATAAATGAACGATAAAACCAAGATAATCAACATCCAGATAGAAGATCAACTGAAGCAGGCATACCTGGACTATTCGATGAGCGTCATCGTGTCCCGGGCGCTGCCGGATATCCGCGATGGTCTCAAGCCGTCCCAACGCCGGATCATTTATGCCATGCACGAGCTTAACCTCAGCCCGGGTGGGCACTTCCGAAAGTGCGCCAAGATCGCCGGTGATACATCGGGTAACTATCATCCCCACGGCGAACAGGTGGTCTATCCCACGCTTGTCCGTTTGGCACAGCCATGGAATATGCGTTATCCTCTGATCGACGGACAGGGAAACTTTGGTTCCATCGATGGTGATCCTCCGGCAGCCATGCGTTATACCGAGGCAAGGCTGCACAAGATCACGATCGAGATGTTGGATGAACTCGACAAGGATACGGTGGATTTCCGTGGCAATTATGATGATACGCGCAAAGAACCGGAGGTCTTTCCCAGCCGGATACCGAATCTATTGGTGAATGGGTCTTCAGGGATTGCGGTCGGTATGGCGACCAATATGCCTCCACATAATATTGGTGAGATCTGCGACGCTATAGTAGCGATGATCGATAACCCAGAATTGCAGTCACTCGAACTGCTCCAATACATCAAAGGTCCCGATTTCCCCACCGGTGGATTTATCATGGGTACTGCCGGGATAAATGACTACTTTGAGACCGGACGGGGTAGAGTGATCATGCGCGGCAAAGCAGAGATCGAAACGGCCGCAAATGAGCAGGAATCCATCATTATCAGCGAGATCCCCTATCAATTGAACAAGACCATCCTGATCGACAAGATCGTGGATCTGGTCAAAGAAAAGAAGATCGAAGGAATCAGTGACCTGCGTGATGAATCCGGACGTGACGGTATGCGCCTGGTAGTCCAGATCAAACGTAATCATGATGCCCGCGTGATCTGTAATCAACTGTACAAATTCACTCCACTGCAAAACACCTTTGGGGTGATCAATCTCTGCCTGATTGATGGCGTACCGCAGGTGGTCAATATGCGGGATATGATCCTCAATTTCATCGAGTTCAGGCATGATACGCTGCTGCGCAGGATCAACTTCGAGCTCAAGAATGCGGAAGACCGGCTGCATATCCTGGAGGGCTACCGGATCGCCCTGGATAACCTCGACGAAGTAATTGCCACCATCCGGGCGTCCCAAACGCCTCTGGAAGCAAATGAGCAACTCCAGGCACGATTCGCCTTGTCCGAGATCCAGGCAAAAGCCATCCTGGAGATGAGGTTACAACGCCTGACAGGACTGGAAAGAGAGAAGATCGAGCAGGAATACAATGAACTGCTGAAGACGATCAAACGGCTGCGTGACCTGGTCGAGAAACGTGAATTGAGAATGAAATTGATGAAAAAGGAAATCCTCGAGATCAGGGAAAAGTATTCCGGACCAAGACGAACCGTGATCGTCCCCGGTGGAGATAGCAGCTTGAACCTCGAAGACCTCATTGCCGATGAGATGATGGTCGTTTCCATTACTCATGATGGATATATCAAGCGTTTGTCGATCGATACCTATAAGTGTCAGGGCAGAGGTGGGAAGGGACTGACGTCCAGTAACCTCAAGGAAGAGGACTTTATCCAGTATGTCTTCGTGGCATCCGCCCATTCCTATATTCTGTTCTTTACCAATTTCGGTAAGTGCTATTGGGTAAAGGTATATGAGCTGCCGGAAGCCAGTCGCACGGCACGCGGTAAAGCGATCATCAATGTTATTAAACTGACGGAAGGGGAAAAGATCCGTGCCTTTGTCACGCTGAAACATTTCTCCGAAGATCAGAGTATCGTCATGTGCACGCGCAATGGCTTGATTAAAAAATCCGCACTAAACCTGTTCTCGAGACCGCGCAGTACCGGACTCAATGCCATCAAGCTCCGTGAGGATGATGAACTGATCGACGCCCGGATCACTGAGGGCAATGACGATATCCTGCTGGCTACGCATGATGGCTTCTGCAATCGGTTCAATGAAAAAGATGCGCGGGAGACGGGCAGGTTTACTCAAGGTGTCAAGGGTATCCGTTTGCGCAATGGAGATTATGTGATCTCTATGACGGTCATCAATCAGGAATTCACCATCGAAAATGGGATTCCCAATACCAAGACGCTCCTGGCAGTCAGCGAAAATGGCTTTGGTAAAAGGACTGTAATCCCGGCATATCGTTTAACCAGGCGGGGCAGTATCGGAGTGATCACCCTCAAAACGACGATCCGTAATGGACATCTGGCTGCCCTCATGATGGTCGATGAAAAGGATGACCTGATGATCATCACCAAAGAAGGTATGATCATCCGCCAAAAAGTTGCTGATATCTCCCAAGTTAGCCGAAATACCCAGGGCGTTAAACTGATCAATCTCAATCTCGGTGATAAAGTGCATGATATTACGATCATAGCTGCCGAACCGGATGATAATCAGCTGGATCTGGAAGCTCAGATGCTGGCAGAGAAAGCAAAAATGCTGCCGGAGCAAAAAACTGCTGAGGAACTGGACTTGGCTGAACCAGAGCAATCGGAAATAGATGAAGTATTAGATGATGAAGATATGGATTAGTGGCACAATAGCAATATGTTGCCTACTGTTGACGGCGTGTGCCAGCAGTGCGTTTTTTCCGATGCCCACCTCCGTGGTGAAGGTCGATGATACGTTTGCCATTATCAGGACGGACAGCCTTTTGGTTGTTGTCCGTCCCGAAAAGGCTATGCTCGATTCCCAAATATTGTCCAGAAACTACTTTGCCATATTCGTCCAGATCAAGAATCTGTCTCCCAAGACCATATCACTGAAGAATACTTCGGTTGCAGTTGTTGCTGATGGATTTCAGTTTGATCCTTTGCCATTGGACTATCTGCTGAAGCTGTTACGCCTGGAACAGATGACCACCCAAACCGATGACCCATTCAACCATAAGTCAAGTATGGTGTCAATTGAGGAACAGCAGGATGCCTATGTCACTTTGATGCGGAGTTACCTGGTCATATCTGATTTGATGCCAAACTCGACGATGGGAGGATATATCTTCTTTGCAAACTCAATAAAAGGTGCCTCTGAGTTCATTCTGCATCTGGGTCAGTGGAATATATTGTATGAGCGAAGGCAAAAAAACAACAATTAGCTTGACAATATCTGGAAAACTGAATACAGTGCAATCGACATAGTCAATGCATCATTATTTGAATAAGGGAGAGACCATTGCTCATACAGAGATATTTTGAAACACGGCTCGAATTGATAGAGAATGCTCTGAAGTCGTATCTCAGCTTTGATAACATTTATTCTAAGAATCTGATTGAAGCTATGCGTTATACTGTTTTCTCCGGTGGGAAACGGTGGCGTCCACTACTGACAATTGCTGTCTATGAGATGCTGACCAATCCCCGAAAGAATTCGGATCTGAGTGACATCATAAAAGCTGCCTGCGCTCTGGAATTGATCCACAATGCATCTTTGATTCATGATGACCTTCCTCAAGTGAACGACCGTAAGGACAGACGTGGCAATCAATCCTGTCACCGTAAATTCGGTCATGCCACTGCCATTATGGCAGCGGACGCTTTATACACTATTGCCTTTGAAGTAATCGCTGGTTTATCAGATCCAAAGAAGGCACTGACCGGTGTGCGGATGCTGTCAGATTATTGCAAGACCTATGGCATGATCGGAGGTCAGGCGGTTGATCTGTTGAATAAGCGTAAGGTAATGAAACTGAATACTCTCAGATTCATTGACCTAAAGAAGACCGGCTCCTTATTGGAGGCAGCGGCGGATCTTGCCTGCCTTATCGCTGAGACAGATGCGGAAACAAGGCAACTAATGATCAACTATACCCAGAATCTCGGCTACGCTTACCAGATCATAGAAGACATTATTGAGGATTACAACAGGAGCGGAGATGATCTGGACTTTTCTCAGGACTTTATCCCGACCTCAAAGTCCAGTTACACCGGTCTGATGGGTTTTGACAAGGCAAGGCATGCGGGGGAAAAACTACTGCTTGAATGCACCAAGATCATCAGACCATATCCCAATAACGACATCCTCAACGAGTTCATCCAGATGATTCAAGAACGGTTGCCATAACATGATCGATATCCATTGCCATATCCTGCCCGATATCGATGATGGCTCAAAAAGTGTGGACGCTTCACTTGCTCAGTTACGTGCCATGGCAGATGGCGGTATAACGGATGCATTCCTTACTTCTCATTATTTTCGTGGGCACTACCAGTACAGCAAAGACGAATATAAAGCCAAGTACAATACCTTTGCTCAGGAAGTAGCTCACCAGCAAATCGGGATAAATCTGTACCCGGGTTTCGAAGTATTCTTGCTTCCGGGAATAGAGGATGATGTCCAGTCGATGGGATTGACGATGGGCGAATCCGCTTATGTATTGGTTGAAACGGAGTTAAATGGAAGACCCACGGACGATTATGGGTCGATGTATCAGTTATTGCGGAAGGGATTCAAACCTATACTGGCACATGTGGAGCGATATGTGGGAGTGATGCTCAATCCCTATGAAGCTTACAATCTGATGATCCAGGATATCTATCTCCAGCTAAATGCCGGCAGCTTATTAGGAAGTTACGGCAGTAAGGTGGAGAGCACCGCTTGGTATCTGGCTGAGCAGGGCTGGGCACATTTTATCGCTTCGGACGATCACGTCAGATCTTCCTATGAGCATATGTTAGCCGCCAATATCATTGTCAGTGACAATATCGACCGCTATACTGCCGATCTTCTGTTTGATGAACACCCCCGATACATCATAGAAAACAAACGCATCCAGAGAAACTACGTCAAAGTCTTGAAGGACAATTCATCTAACCGACTCAATCGTCGATCTGCGGGTTTTTTCAACCGGCTTTTTAGGTAATGGCGATCAAGATACTGATTACCGGAGGGACGGGTTTAATCGGCGGGAAGGTGCTTACTCGTCTATTGGAGAAAGGTACAAACTATCAGATAACAGCTCTGATCAGGCCGGAGACGAAGGCACAACGAATAAACCGCATTAAGGGACAAGTGGAGATCATTCCGATCGATCTTACCGATGTACACGGAATCAGACGGTATCTCGACAGCAACACCTTTGACCTCATTGTTCATATAGGAGCGCTAAGAGGGGGCAGGAAGTTTGATAGGACGGCATTTTACAAAGCCAATGTGCTGAGTACGGAGCAATTCATCGAATCTGCCATCATTCATCAAAGCAGATTGTTGTTCTGTTCATCGGTGGGAGTATTTGGAACGATCCCGTTGGAGATACCGGCAAACAATCGCAGCCCCAAAGTTCCGGACAGTTACTACCATTACACCAAGATCGAAGCCGAAAAGAGGATCAATTCCGCTATCCTCCGGGGTCTGAATGCCCTCATTTTACGCCCGGCAATTACTTATGGAATTGGTGATTATGGCTTCCCCTATCAGATGGTACGACTGGTCGATAAGCGCTTATTTCCGTTGCTGATGAAGAGGATCTGGATCCATCTATGTCATATTGAGACCATCACCGATGCCTTTATCCGGGTGATGGAAAATGAATTCGAGAATGGACTCACCCTCAATATAGCCGACCGGGAGCCCGTCCAAATGACAGACCTGATCAATTTCATCTCCCGTGAGTTACATAAACGTAATTACTCAAAATCGATGGTTTTTGATGAAAAGCTGTTCCGTCTGGGCGAACGGATCTCCGGTTGGCTCAAAAACGAACTCTGGCTCAGCCGGTTTAAGCTCATCTCGCACAGTTGGTTCTTTGATGTTCAGGATGCCTACGATTTGTTATCTCTAACTCCCAGATACACCATCCCGGACTTCCGGATCGTGGTCCAGGATTATCTCCAGTAAATGGCTATCCCGATCATTCACGACTGGCGAAAATACTACATTACCAGACATGAAGGGATGGGCTCTTCCTATGAGCGGATCATTCTCAATCGTAAGCTTCACTTCATTCAAAAGCACTACCAGATCCGGACCGTGATCGAGACCCCATCCTTTGGATTTACCGGAATTTCCGGGATTAATTCGATGAATCTGGCAAAAAATGCCTGCCAGGTCACTCTTGAGGATCATGATCCCGAGCGGCTGAAGCTGATCCATGAGATCTGGAACGAAGTCGGTTTACCGGTCACAACCAGGTCAAACGGCGATTATTCAGCCCTCGATCATCCCGATAAGTCCTTTGATCTGGCATGGAATTTCTCCGCCTTATGGTTTGTGTCATCATTGCCTGCTTTTCTCAGTGAATTGAGCCGCATCACCAGCAAGGTGATCTTGCTCTGCATCCCCAATCAAATGGGCTGGGGATTTAGAATGCAAATGAAAGATGCAGACCCTGCATCGCTCCAGGATATCCACATCGAAAACCTGTCGCAGCCCCTGATCTGTCGTACTATGCAGGGTCTCGGTTGGAAACTGGTCGAGACGGACTACATTGACTGCCCACCCTGGCCGGATATCGGCACCAGCAAAGAAGAATTCCTGATGCGTCATGATTGGTTGAGGGCAATTCTGAGCCCTTTTGTGACAATCAGGAAGAATACCGAAGGATCGGGGGATGCCAATGGCCCTCCGCTTTCCTTATCTATTCTAAAATACTACAACGGCAGTGACCCGTCATTTCCCGATAGAATGTTACGGCATAGCTGGTTCGAAAGGATAGTACCAAGCTTGGTAAAACGATTCTGGGCACATCACCGATACCTGCTGTTTACCCCTGATCCGGATGATCAGTCATTTGCAATGACCAGCGAAATCCACCCATGAACAAACGTAACCTGTCATTACTTACCGGTTTGATTCTGGGTTTGGTCATGATCCTGGTCTGGCTGCATTATGTCGATGTAAGCCAGATGCGACTTCACATGTTAAAAGCCGACCTTGGATTGATCGGATTGGCAGTCCTTTTATACCTCAGCGCCTATTTCATCCGTTCGATCAGGTGGAATCTCCTGCTGCGTCAGAAGGTCCAGCTTTCTATCTGGCAAACCTGGATCTTTGTCTGGGGTGGAAATTTTGTCAATTACCTGATCCCGATAAGGTTGGGCGAACTGGTCAAGGCATGGTTCGTCAGAAGGCATCACCAAATTCCCGTAGCTCAGTCCTTACCTTCCATCTTTATCGATAAGTTCTTTGATACGATTGCGATCTTTTTCATCCTGATCACGTTGTTCTTTATCCCGGTCGGTCATTCCAAGGCAATGCTGATCCTGGTAGCCCTATCTATCATTGTTTTCCTGGTGTTTCTGGCGATGATCCTGATGGCGGTCTTCTTTAGAGTTCAGATAGTATCGATCCTTAACCGCTTTTTCGGCTGGTTGCCCAAACGCCTGCGGGAAAAAGTAGCGGGAAATCTGGAGATGTTCATTTCCGGGCTCAATATGTTTGAGCATCATTGGATGGTTTTGGTGGGAGCGGTGCTTTTAACTGTGCTCGGAGTGGTTTTGGATGGATTGTACTTCTTTTACATCATACTCGCGTTTGGCCAGCAATTACCATTCTTCATGGTTTTATTTGGTTACACTTTGATCAATCTGTCCTATGCCCTGCCTCAACCACCGGCTCAATTGGGCAGCAACGAATGGATGATGATCATCGTCTTTTCCATCGGATTTGGGTTGACGAAAGACAGCGCTGCGGCGATTATGGCTTCAGCGCATATTCTAACGGCGGTGATCATATCCCTATTGGGAGTTATCGCCTTCGGAATTTCAGGTTTCAGCATCCTCAAAACGATCTTTAAGGGAGAACAGATAAATGCAAAATGAACAGGATTTGATCAAACAGATCGACGACCTCAGCCAGTGCCGGCTACGCCTGGCGAGTGAGATCAAGAAGACCATCATCGGTCAGCAGCGTGTGATCGATCAGGTCATGATCGGTATCTTTGCCAATGGGCATATTCTGATCGAAGGAGTACCGGGTTTGGCAAAGACCCTGCTCATTTCATCAATAGCCAAAGCCCTTGATCTCACCTTCCATCGCATTCAATTCACTCCTGATCTGATGCCTTCCGACATCACCGGTACCGATATCCTCGTTTCTACCATAGGCACGGAGACGAAGCAATTTCAATATATCCGCGGTCCCATCTTTGCCAATATCATCCTTGCCGATGAGATCAACCGCACTCCCCCCAAGACCCAATCGGCTCTTCTGCAGGCAATGCAGGAGTATCAAGTGACCGCCGGCAACAAGACCTGGAACCTTGACCTGCCCTTTATCGTCATGGCAACTCAGAATCCGATCGAGCAGGAAGGCACCTATCCGCTTCCAGAGGCACAGCTTGACCGGTTCATGTTTTACATCGACATCGACTATCCCGATTACGAGGAGGAGATGTTGATCGCACAAACCACCACGGGGAACGATACCCAGACCATTGATGCCTCACTCAAAGCGGAAGACATTATCCGCTTGCAACATGCCATTCGTCAGTTGCCGGTGGCTAAACATGTCTATGAATATGCCGTCAAGCTGGTACGCGCGACGCGACCAAACCGCCCCGAAGCAAGTGATTACATCAATAAATGGGTCAATTGGGGTGCAGGTCCACGCGCTTCACAATACCTGATCCTGGCTGCCAAGAGCAAAGCTGCACTGGAGGGACGTCTCACTCCTTCCGAAGACGATATCCGTTCCGTTGCCCGGATCGTTCTCCAACACCGCATTCTGGTCTCTTTCGCTGCCGAAGCGGAAGGGATACGGAGCACCGATATTATAGCCCAGCTATTGGAGTGATCATGAAAAAGACCGTTGTTCTTATCGGACTGATACTGCTCATTTTGTCCATATTTGCCGTCGATAACCGGTTCATCAATGTCATTGCCCGCATCCGCGGTGTCGAAGCCAACCGGATCCGAGTCATCGACCAGAATGTAATGGTCAACAATCTCAACCAGATCTGGTTCTATTCCCTGTTCAATGCCTGGTCACCCCGTATGGAGACCTCGTACCTCTCGGTCAATACCATTGAAGATCTCGATCTGATCGGCAACCGCCACCTCTACATTTGCTCCCGGGAACCGACCAATACTGTGATCGAGATCGATTCTTTGAATCAATACGGCAAGATCCTGTTTCCTTATACCATCACCGGTGACAAGATCACCCGCGAAGGATCAATGCTATATGTCGCCGATCGGTTCAAAGGTATTGATATCCTGGATATTGGCAGCGGAGGAAACCGGGAACTCAAATCCACTTTCTCTGAGAAGTGGGGGATCCTTGATTTTATCGCCCAGTATCCCAATTTATACGCTCTGAACGACTTTGGACTGGTTACGGTTGATATCAGCGAACTCCAGTTTCCCATCTCCATCGGAACCAATTATGAGATCATCAATGCCACCCGATTGGTTAAAAACGGTGATATCGTCTGGATCGGAGCCCAAAAACTCCTCATCGCCATCAATATCCGCGACCTCAATAACCCCGTGCTTGTCAATCAGTATCGTTTTCCTTATGACATCCAGGATATCGAGGTCAAAGACAACCGCTTGTTCGTCGCTCTCGGTATTGGCGGCATCCGCATCCTTGACATCCGCAATCCCTCCAGAATTGATGAACTTAACTGGATAAACACCGGTACTCCAGCTCTCGATCTTGCCCTGAAAGATGACTTTGTTTTAGTCGCTTTGGGTCGTGAAGGCTGGATCATCTACGAGTATAGGTAAACACCCTTCCTCCTTGCTTGATTACCTTAGTATAACCTTAGTATAACCTTACGATCGTAAGGTTATACTAAGGTTATACTAAGGTAATCAAGCAAGGAACACACCAGCAGTTTGGTCAGTTGATGGCGGGTTCTAAAGTGCAATCAAACGGTTAGCATCACTGAGACCGAAAACCGTATCAAAAATGGCATATAAAATGCAAGAACGATGGATAATAAACAGCATATATGGTATCAGAGCACTGTCAAGCCACTGAATTCGACGATCAACGAAGCAATACATAGAATAAATGAAAAAGCTAATACCACAATGGGAGTTATTAATGAAACTAACACTACTACCTCTATTAATGTTAACGTTGTTTTGGGGAATGCTGTTTTCCGAAACAACGTTCGTGAGTGCTGGCAACAATGGGGTCCGAGTGATCTCATCCTCACCGGAAGAGACCATTCTCCAGTTTGATGTCTCCAGATTTGACCAGACACAAGTCACGATCGATGGTCAGAAATGGCATCATATCTATCTTGAAAAGGAAGGCATCACTCAGGATAAGGGTGAACCGGCGCTACCTGTTTTCAACCGCAGTATCATCATCCCCAATACCGCTTTGATGCGTTTTGATATCTATGATGCGGTCTTTCAGGATATGCAATTGACAATCGCTCCTTCCAAAGGCGTGATCACCCGAGATATCAATCCTGCTACAGTGCCTTACACTTTCTCCCAGACCTATGCGAACGACCGCTTTTATCCGGAGAATATTGTCTCCTTGTCCGATCCCTACATCATGCGTGATTTCCGCGGTATCACGGTGAGGACGATGCCTTTTGCTTATAATCCGGTGACGGGAACGCTTAGGGTCTTTACTTCATACAAAATCCGCGTCTTCAGTGATGGCGTGGATACGATCAACATTATGCCTGGCAGTCGCGATAGCATCAGCCGTGCTTTCCAGCCGATCTATGAAAACCACTTTGTGAATTACAGCCAGTATCGCTACACGCCGGTAAGTGATTCATTCGGTAAACTGCTGGTGATCTGCCACACTAATTACATGACCGATATCCTGCCTTATGTGAATTGGAAAAAGCAACGCGGCATCGAAACAGAATTGGTCAATTTTACGACAGTTGGAACTACTGCTGCCCAATTGCAGACCTACATCCAGAACCGTTATAATACCGATAATACAATCACTTATGTCCAATTGGTGGGCGATGCTCCCCAGATCCCTACTTTATCATCAGGCGGTGGAGGAGCTGATCCGATGTTTGCTTTGGTGGCAGGTGGCGACAACTATCCCGATATCTTCATTGGTAGATTCTCGGCTGAAACCAGCGCACAGGTGACAGCTCAGATCAATAAAGCCATCGTTTATGAACGCGATCTGAATGTTATCGATACTTGGCTTAAGAATGCTCTGGGTATTGCTTCAGCGGAAGGTGGGGGAAGCCAGGGAGATAATGGAGAATCCGATATCCAGCACATGAACATCATCCGTACCCGATTGATGACTTATGGATACACTTCAGTTGATCAGGTTTACGATCCGGGAGCTTCAGCCGCAACGGTCACAACCAATGTCAATGCCGGCAGAGGTATCATCAACTATGTCGGTCACGGCTCGGATACGTCATGGGTAACCACGGGTTTCAGCAGTGCAAACGCCACGAACCTGACCAACGGCAGAAAGACGCCGGTCATCATGGATGTGGCTTGCGTGAATGGAAATTTCGTATCGATAACTTGCTTTGCTGAGGCATGGCTTCGAAACGCCAATGGTGGAGCGGTTACAATGTATGCCAGCACAATCAATCAGTCATGGAACTCACCTATGCGTGGGCAGGACGAATTCAACGAACTGCTGACCAATGTAAGCGCATTCGGCGGGAGAAAATATACTGCCGGAGGCCTTTATTACAATGCCGCCTGCCGGATGATGGATGTTTACGGTAATACCACTGGTTCGGACGGCGTCAATATGTACCGGACCTGGACGATCTTTGGTGATGCTTCCCTTTCGGTAAGGACTACTACACCATTGGCAATGAATGTGAACCATCCTGCCAATATATCCATCGGACAGAACACCGTCTCTGTGTCTACTGGTGTAGCAAATACGCTTGTCGGAATTACTTATAATAATACATTATATGGCAAGGGTTACACCGATGGTAGCGGTAACACCGCGATCAATCTGGTCAACGCACCCCAGACAGCCATTACTTATACGATCACTGCCACTGCCCTCGACCGGATCACCTATGTCGGTTCAATTCAACAAGTACCCAGTGCTGGTACCTATCTGAATGTCTCATCGGTTGCATATTCGGATTCGAATAATAACCTGCCGGAGTACAACGAAACAGGAAGATATTCGGTTACGATCCAGAATATCGGGAATGCCACAGCATCGGATATCACCGCGACCATTTCCACCTCAGCCAGTGGCATCACCTTCACCGACAATACCGAAAGCATCGCCTCGCTTGCCGCCGGTGCATCCGTCACTCGCACCAATGCCTTTGCGTTCGGCACGGCGAATAATATCCCCGATCAGCTCAGTGTCCCGATGACGATCACCATGGTGAGCGGAGCAGATAACTGGACGCATAACTTCAGTCAGGTGTTCAATGCGCCTGCTCTTGCCCTGGGAAGCGTGATCATCCAGGATCCGCTGGGTAATAACAATGGACGCCTGGATCCGGGTGAGACGGTGACGGTGCTCATATCTCTGGCTAACAACGGTGGCGCTGCTTCTCCTGCGGGGAATGGATATCTGACCTGTTCCACTCCGGGGATCACGGTAAATACCGGTACCGCTGCCTTTACAACCCTGAGTTCCGCTGGTGGGACAAACCTGTCGTTCAATATTACAGCCTCCTCGGGAATGTCGGTGGGGATGGTGGTCTCATTACAATTCAACGCTACGGCTGGTGCCTATACTGCCAATAAAACGGAGAACGTCACGGTCGGACTGATTCTGGAGGACTTTGAGACGGGCAACTTCAATTCCTATCCGTGGGTTTTCGGTGGCAGTTTGCCCTGGACGGTCACCAATACCGGTGCCTATCAGGGCACTTATGTGGCTAAGAGCGGTACCATTACCCATAGTCAGACATCTTACATGGAGACCACCCGGATCTTGAGCTCTGCTGGACAGATATCCTTCTGGTATAAGGTATCGTCCGAGACCAGTTATGATTACCTGCGCTTCTATATTGATGGTGTGCAGCAGAATCAATGGTCGGGCACGGTGGGCTGGACCCAGGCGACCTATGCGGTGACGGCTGGTACGCGCACTTTCAGATGGCTCTATTACAAAGATGGCTCAGTCAATACCGGTGATGATTGTGCTTGGGTTGATTATATCGTCTTCCCAGCGTCCACTGCTCCAAACGTTTACAATCCTCCGCAGAATCTGGCAGCGACCAGCAGTCATGCGGTGGTCAACCTTACCTGGCAAGCGCCGGCATCCGGAACGCCCACAGTGTACAAGGTATTTCGTAATTCCACGCTTCTAACCACGGTGACGGGCTTGACCTATCAGGATCTGGCGGTGACCAATGGCACGACCTATTCCTATCATGTCAAAGCAGTTTACAGTGGGGGAGAAAGCGATGCTTCCAATACTGTGAATGCCACTCCTGCCTCCAATCCACCGCAGAATCTAGCTGCGGTTGCCGGTATTACCGTGGTCAATCTGACCTGGCAAGCGGCGACCGGCAGAGGTGAGGAAGAGAGGGCAAGCCGTGACGATGATCGGGCTATTTCCGGTTACCGGGTCTATCGCAATGGCTCATCCATCGGCACGACCAATTCATCCACCCTGAGCTATTCCGATACCAATGTGGTCAATGAGACGACTTATGCCTATCATGTAACGACCTTGTATTCCAATCCTGCCGGTGAATCAGCGGCATCCAATTCAGTACAGGCAACGCCCACGGCACAGACTGCACTGGAAGCGATACTGGGAACGGGAACGACGGTCAATAGTACAACTGTTTCCTCACCGGTAAATATATACTATCGCTACCGTCATGGACAGATGGTCTATACTCGGGCTGAGTTAATTGCCTCCGGAGTCTTTGGTCCGCTGAACATCACCCAACTGGGTTTCTATGTG
>Ga0194125_10004898_pt1 | contig 20643 bp, 28 predicted proteins | sample TA2KigC250mmetaG_FD_148626 | JGI IMG/M metagenome (GOLD analysis project Ga0194125, IMG submission 148626) | Freshwater microbial communities from Lake Tanganyika, Tanzania - TA2015034 Kigoma Deep Cast 250m | ecosystem: Environmental > Aquatic > Freshwater > Lake | place: Tanzania: Lake...
CAAATAGTACTACCTTTACATCAAATTTACCAGAACCGGATAGAGCGGTACTATTTGCATATGGTTGTTCTTTTGCTCACCCCCTTGCTCCCCCTCTCAAACAGGTTTGTCTTTGGTGCTCCATTCCGATAATGTTTGAGAGGGGGAAAGAATTGGAGAGGGGGCGGAGCCCCCTCTCCTCTATACTCCCCTCTCCAGCCATTAATGCCTTTAGTCTTTTACCCGTGATTCTGGCTGGAGAGGTGTCAACTGCCAACCAAAGGCAAATAAAACCGATAGAGCCTCAGCTTTTCTGTGCTTTCCTGACGTGCCGGCAAATATAGATGACAAGCAGGACAAGGACAACGGCTAAGATAAACGGGTCGAACGGGCGCATCACGTTGCGTATCTGCTCCCAGTGCACCCCGAGCAGATAGCCTCCGTAGGTCAGGCCAGTGCTCCAGATGAATGAGCCGATAAATGTATAGACCAGAAACCTGATAAAATTCATCCTGGCTATGCCCGCCGGCAGGCTGATGAAAGTACGCACCGCCGGCAACAGCCGGGAAATGAATATTGCCCAGCCGCCCCTTCTGGCAAACCAGCGGTCCGCCACCTCCAGGTCATGCCGGTAAATCAGAATATACTTCCCGTATTTTTCCAGCAGCGGGCGGCCGCCCCACATCCCCACCACATAGGCAATCGCGGAACCGATGGTATTGCCTAAAGCGCCGTAAACACCGGCCAGGAGAATAAATGCCGCCGCCAGCGGCCCGCTTTCAATCAGCATCCAGCCGGCAAAAGGCATGATAATCTCACTGGGGACGGGAATACAGGCGCTCTCCAGAGCCATCAGCGCCACAACGCCAGGCCACCCTATCAGTTCATAGGTATTACGGATGAAATCCAGTATTACCTGTTCAATGGCAAGCATTACGTAATTGTAGCAAGCGGGTAGCACCACCTTCAAGCGATGCCGGACTAAAAGTGAACATTCAGGCAAACCGTCCCAGTGACCCGCCACATATCAGTTGACCTTGTCCGCGCTTTCCAATTAGAATTATTTTATATTATGAATCAGTTCCATTATGCAAATGACGGGCTGTCGGCCCATATGCAGCTGAAGCAGACGCATGGCCGGTGGGCACGTTACGCCGTGCAGTACCCCACCGCCCGCCCAACACGCTATGAAAAGAACAATACCGTCCTGGCCGATTACTTCCAGCCACTGAACGTGCTCGGTGCCCCGCTGGTCATCTTATGCCACGGCATTGGCGACCAGCTCCTCATTCCCTGCAAATCACTGGCCTGCGCCCTGGTCAGGAGAGGGATGGCCTGCCTAGTCCTGTACTCGGTCTTTCATTCCCGCCGTATGCCCGATGAGGTAAAACAGCGCTATCCAGCACTGACCCCCGACGAGTGGTTTGAACATTACGTGATTTCCATAACTGATATGAGACAGGGAATCGACTGGGCAAAAAGCCGCCCCGAAATAAACGTCGAGAAGGTGGCGGTGATTGGCATAAGCTTCGGTGGTTTTATTTCGGCAATCGCCATGGGCATTGACGACCGCATTAAGGCGGGGGTCTTTCTCATCGCCGGAGGGAACTCGCCGAAGATAGGCCGTTTCGGTCGGAAGCGCTCCATGAAAAAGGAGTACAATGTAACCGAGGAGGAGTACCAGCATAACCAGCAGGCCTACCGGCAGTACCTGAGTGAGGTTGCGGAAAGAGGTTTTGAGAACGTAACGCCCCCCAGCCGCGCCTATCTTATCGACCCCATGACCTTCGGCCATTATCTGCAGGCGCGCTCGGTGCTGATGCTGAACGCTCTATGGGATGAATATATCCCTAAAGAAGCCACGCTTGACCTCTGGGAGGCCGCCGGCAAACCGACCATAAGCTGGTTCCCGGGAACACATACCACCTTCTGGCTCTGGTATCCGCTTATCCGGCGCAAGATATCCCGTTTCCTGGTATCCGCCTTTGCTGCCGAAAGCGATGTATAACCTCTGATTATGGGTGAAAGGGAGGAAGCCATGCCACAGGAATATGAAATCAATGAACTGGCCAAAGAGGAGTCCTGGCGTATGTTCCGCATCATTGGTGAACTGGTGGAGGGTTTTGACCGGCTTTCCGGAGTAGAACCGGCCGTCTCCATTTACGGTTCGGCGAGGGTGAAGCCGGGTGATGAGCTTTACCAGAAAACCGAGGAAATCGCCCGCCGGCTGGGCAAGGCGGGATTTTCCGTCATCACCGGCGGCGGGCCCGGGGTTATGGAGGCGGCCAATAAGGGGGCTGCCTCGGCCGGGGTTAAATCAGTGGGCGTGAACATTGAGCTGCCCGAGGAACAGCTGCCCAATGTCTATTCCAATATCTCCCTTTCCCTGCGCCATTTCTTCGTCCGCAAGGTGCTGCTGGTAAAATACGCCACCGCCTTCATCATCATGCCCGGCGGTCTCGGGACGCTGGACGAGCTTACCGAGGTGCTGACGCTGATGCAGACCCATAAGATTAGACCTTTCCCCGTGCTCCTTTACGACAGCCGCTACTGGAACGGCTTTCTGGACTGGCTGAGGGACTGCACACTGGGCAATTGCTTCATTTCCAAAGAAGACCTGCAACTGCTCCGCGTCTACGATGATACCGCAGAAATCGTTGACGCGGTCCGCAAATGGTATTTGAACCAGGAAATCGCCGGCAAAAGCGTGGTATCGTGACGCCGCGGGCATAACTGAGGGGGACGGGCTTTGTCACCAGCGAAAAATGCCGAGATTCTGAAGAAGTCCCTGATTTTCTCCAGCCTGAACGAAGACGAGCTTTCGGCACTGGCCGGGCTGGCCGCGGAACGGAGTTTCCAGCCCGATGAGTTCATTCTCTGGGAGGGTGACGAGCCCGATTATTTCTACGTTGTTGCCGAGGGACAGGTAAAGGTGGTCAAGAACTCGTCCACGGGCAGGGAGTTTATCATCGCCTTCTTCGGCCCGGGCGAGATGTTCGGCGAAGTAGCCGTCTTTGAAGGCAAGCCTTATCCAGCTTCCGCGCAGGCAACCTCCGCCTGCCGGATACTGGCCATCAAAAGGCAGAGCTTTCTTGATTTTCTGGCCACCCGTCCCCAGGTAGCGCTGCGCATTATCAATATCCTCGGCGGCCGCCTCCGCGATGCGCAGGGCCGGCTCAAGGACTTCGCCGGAGAGAGGGTTGAGCAGAGGCTGGCGCGCATTCTGCTGATGCTGGCTTCCAGAATGGGCACTACGCTGCGCTTCACCCGACAGGAACTGGCCGATATGGCCGGGACCACCACGGAGACAGCTATCCGCGTCACCGGAGGGCTGAGCGAGCGGGGCATCATCATCACCTCTCGCGGCCAAATCATCATCGCCGATGAGGCCAAGCTAAAGGCCCTCGCCGAAGGCCCGCCGGAAATCTAGCCTATGCGTTAGACCACGCCGCTGCTTATGTGATGTAAATCATAGTCCGCTATGTACCAGACCGGTTAATATACTGGTGGGAATAAGCAGCGGCCATAGATAAGTGAGGTGATTTTCATGATACGATGCCCCGGTCAGGATATGCGGAAGCTGAGAGTAGCCCTGTACAAGTGCCCCAACTGTGGCGCCGAGGTGGAGATTTTCTCCGATGAACTCAGGGTGAAATGCCAGAAGTGCGGCCAGTACGTGTACAAGGAGAAAATGCCCTCCTGCATTGACTGGTGTGCTTCTGCCCGGCAGTGCCTCGGCGATGAAAGATGGAAAGCGCTCAAGGGTGAGGATTAAACGAGATAAGGAGAGGTCAACATGGCCACCAAACAGCTCCGGAAAATAATCAAGATTGATGAGGAGAAGTGCAACGGCTGCGGGCTGTGCGTACCTTCCTGCGCCGAGGGAGCCCTCCAGATAATTGACGGGAAGGCAAAGCTGGTCAAAGAGCAGTACTGCGATGGCCTTGGCGCCTGCCTGGGGGAATGCCCGCAGGGAGCACTCATCATTGAGGAGAGGGAGGCGGAAGAATTTGACGAAGAGGCGGCAGCCCATCACCTGCACGCCGTCGCCCACGAGCCAGAGCTCCCCTGCGGCTGCCCATCAGCCAACGTGGCCCGCTTTCAGCGCCGGACAGCCGAACCGGCTGAATCAGCGCCAGCCGGCGCAATCTCGTCAACGCTGTCTCACTGGCCGGTGCAGCTCACCCTGGTACCGCCCTCGGCACCGTTTTTGCAGGGGGCCGATATCCTTCTGGCCGCCGACTGCGTGCCCTTCGCCTACGCTGATTTTCACCGCGAATTTTTGAAAGACCACGCCCTGCTGGTGGCCTGCCCCAAGCTCGACGATTTCGGCGCCCACCTGAGCAAGCTTATTGTCATCCTGCGCCAGGCGGAACCCAGGAGCCTAACCGTGGTGCACATGGAGGTGCCCTGCTGCTCCGGGCTGACGTACATGGCACAGAAGGCCATCGAGGCCAGTGGTGTGAATGTGACCATGAATGACGTTACCATTGGCACCATGGGTGACGTACTCTCGCGCCGCGAGTCGGTAGCCTCCGCTTGATAAGCACCGGCCAAATAACTAGAATACTCAGGTGAGCCGCAAAATCGTTCTGGGCATCGGTAACCCTCTGGGCGGTGATGACGCCGTCGGTCCCTATGTCGCCCGAAAGCTGAGTGAAAAACTTAAAGAGAGCGGGCGGCAGGACATCGCTGCCATAGATACCGGCCCCGCCCCGGAAAATTACAGTTCCGTTATTCGCCAGAACCGGCCGGAACATTTGATACTGGTTGACGCCGCGGATATGGGGCTGCCTGCCGGCACAATCAGGCTTCTTTCGCCCGACCAGATAAAGAACGTGTCCTTCTCCACGCATGGCATGCCGCTATCGGTATTTATCTCATACGTTCAGGAGTTCTGCGGTCAGATACATATTATCGGCATTCAGCCAGCGCAGACTGCGACCGGAGACAAATTATCGGCTCGTGTGCACAAAAGCGGGGACCGCCTTGCGGAAATGATACTTGAAGACCGTCTGGATCAAATCGAGCAACTTGACTGAGCCGACCTCAGGCGCCAGCCTGTTCTGCTTCAGATGAAGTCCCGGCCCCGGCGCTTTTGGCCTTTCTCTTCACTGACCCGGGCAGCTCGCCGCTATCGGTTACCACCAGCGCGTCGGCAAATTTATCATAGCTGGAGAGCAGGAACTCCTCCGTCATGGCCAGGGTATGCACCGGGCACACGTCAACGCACTGGGCACAGAAGCAGCAGCGGGAGACGAATATCTTGATTTTTCTCTCTTCCGGTAAAAATTCAATGGCCCGGGTGGGGCATATCTTGACACATTGCTGGCAGCCGGTGCAGTTTTCCCGGTCGTAGGCTATCTTGCCCCGGAACTGCGGCGGCACCGCCACCGGCGGATTGAGCGCCACTTGCTGCTTGGCCACTTTAGCCAGCAGGTCCAGCGTCGACTCCGGCGCGTACTTGGCCGGAAACAGGTTGGTCGCTGGCTTCAGGAAAAGCTGTTTTATTATGGTTATGGCCGCTTCCCACATATCTTACCTCAAAAAATCATGGAGTCAATCCAGATGAGCAACATGCCGACCAGAGTGACGGCGGTCATGGCCAGGACATAAACGGAGCTGGCCTGTGAAATTTTAAACCGCGCCATGCCGGTACGAATCAGCGTGATACTGAAGAACATGACCACGAACACCTTGACCAGGAAGAACAGCCCGTCAATGATGCCCGCGGGCAGCGCCGCCTGTACCCCGATGTACGGCGACAGGTTGTAGGGGATGAACAGTGCCACCACCACCGCCACCATGGCAAATGCCTTGATGACGTCCGACAGGTAGAAAAGCATGAGGTTTCTTCCTGAATATTCAACCAGCAGCCCGCCGGCGATTTCCGTCTCCGCCTCGGCAATATCAAAGGGAACCTTGGCCGCCTCGCCGACGGTAACCACCGCCAGGGCGAGCAGCATCAGTGCCGCCCCGGCCACCCCCACCGGCCCCAGCAGCGTCCAGATGGGATAGGCGCCTATGGTACTCATCAGGAACGGGTTTGCTGCGGTCGCCTGGCCGATTTTCCAGGCGATGGCGAGCACCACCACAGCCAGCGGCAGCTCATAGCTCATCATGATAATCATCTCGCGCTGCGAGCCCACGGTGGCATACGGGGAGCTGGAAGCGAACCCGCCGGCGACAAAGGCCAGCGAGGGCACAATGAGCAGATAAAGCACCAGTATGACATCGCCATACCGGCCGAGCAGCGCCGGCTGCCCAAACAGCGGGACATACAGGAGCAGCACACCGGTGGCGACGACGGCCAGGAAAGGTGCCGCCGTGAACAGCCAGGGAATGGCGCCCCTGGGGATAATGCTCTCCTTCATCAGCAGCTTCTGCACATCGCGGAAGGGCTGCACTATGGGCGGGCCCACCCTGCCCTGCATATGCGCCACCAGCTTGCGGTCAACGCCACGGTAAAGCAAGCCGAAGACAGCGCTGATGGCCACCACTATACCGGAACCAACGATGATGATTACGGCATTAATCCAGATATTGTCTCCCAGTAAATTCATTTCATTAACTCTTTCGTCTTTTGCACGGAGAGCCGGTGCATCTCTTCGTAGTCAATTACGGACTGCTTGCCTGTGGCTTTGTCCGTTCTGATGGCCCGGTTGGTGCAGGACAGGCACGGGTCAATGGAGGCGAAGGCAATGGGCACATCGGCAATCTGCATGCCCTTAAGTATGGTCGGTATCGCCACCAGGTTGATATACGTTGGCGCCCTTACCTTCCACGTTGAGAGCGTGCTCACCCCTGACTCCATGCGGACATAATGAATGTCCTCGCCGCGCGGTGCTTCCACGCGCCCCACACCCTCGCCTTCGGCATCGGTGAGCAGTTTCAGCAGCCTCGGCATCTTGGACTCGGTGAGTATGGGGCCTTCCGGCATCTGAGCGATGCACTCCTCTATTATCTGGATTGACTGCGCCACCTCAAGCAGGCGGACGATGATGCGGTCGTAAACATCACCGACCACGGTGCCGGTGACCATGTCCGGTGTTATCGCTTTAACATTCAGGTCGGCATAGGCGGAGTACGCCTGGTCCTGTCTTACATCTTTGGGGACACCGCTGGCCCGCACCGTTGGCCCCACTGTAAGCAGCTTCAGCGCAGCCTCACGGGAGAGGATGCCAACATTGCGGCATCTCATCTTCACCGTTTCGTCCTCTAAGAAGACGCGCCTCAGCTGCTCAAAAATGCTCTTGTAGTAGTCCAGCCCCTGACGTATGCGGGGCAATTGCTCCTTGGTAATATCCCTCCTTACCCCACCGAACTGCAGGATAGCCTTGGTCACCCGGTTGCCGAAGACAAGCTCAATCAGGTCCATGATTTCTTCACGTATCCGCCAGGTGAGATAGAAGACGGTGTCAAAGCCAATCTCATGGGCAGCCACGCCAGCCCACAGGATGTGGGAGTGGATTCTCTCCATCTCAGCGGCGATGACCCGGATATATTCGGCGCGAGGCGGCACTGCGATGTCCGCCGCCTGCTCCACGGCCAGCACCAGACAGAACGGGTGACAGATGTTGCAGATGCCGCAGATTCTCTCCGCAAGATATATAGACTGAACCGGGTTGTTGCGGTTCATCCCCAGCCACTCAATGCTGCGGTGCACCTGACCTACCCGTACGTCGGTATTGACTACCTTTTCACCATCAAGCTCGAGGACCAATTGCACTGGCTCTTTGAGCGCCGGGTGAATCGGTCCTATGGGTATGGTATAAGTCGTTTTTTCCGTCTCGTTAACTGCCATTTTGGCTACTGTCCCTCTTTATTCTTTCCCCTTTGGCTTCCTTCCCGGCAAAACCCGCAAATATTTCTCGGGACCGGTCTCATCCTTTCGCCAGGGATAAACGCCTTCTGGAATATCTCCGGCGAGAAACAGCCTTCTCCCGTCCGGTATATCGGTAACCTTCACTCCCATCATCTCCTGTGTCTCCCGCTCGGTGAAGATGGCGCCGGGGATGAGGTCGGTTATGGTGGGAATGGTCAGGTCTTTCTTGGGCAGGGTAACCCGAAGCCCAAGGCTTATCTCCTCCAGATGATTCCCGTAGTAAATGGTGAAGTGGTATATCAGTTCCACATTATCTCCGAGGTCGCTCGATGAGATAATGGCCAGATGAGGATGTTTCTGAATGCGGCAGATATGTTCCACAGCATCCCGGAAAGCCTCTTTCTTGACATTTATCCAGAGGCTGCGATAGCGGTTCTTCTTGACGGCCACCTCGCGCTCGTAGATTTTGCCGTCAATCATACCGTCGCCCAGCGCTTTTTTAAAGCTATCAATTATCTGCTGCGGACTCAGCTTCTCCACTTATTAAACCCCCTGCTTGACCAGCGTCTCCAGCTTCGCCCAGGCCTTGACCACCCCTTCAATAATCGCCTCTGGCCGGGGCGGGCAGCCGGGAACATATACGTCCACCGGTATTATCTGGTCGATTGGCCCCACCAGGCTGTAGGCCTCGTGAAAGACATCGCCTTCGGCACCGCAGTTGCCCACCGCCATGACCACTTTGGGGTCCGGGGTCTGCTCATAGATGCGGCGCACGCTGTCCTCCATGCTGCGCCCCACCGGCCCGGTAACGAGCAGAACATCGGCATGGCGTGGTGAGCCCACCAGCCTGATGCCGAACCGTTCAACGTCATAGCGCGGCGTCAGCACGGCCAGAATTTCAATATCACAGCCATTACAGGACCCGGTGTTGAGGTGGTATACCCAGAGTGCCCGATTAAATGCTTTTAAATTCATCGCCCTTCCTGAAACCTGCTCTCCGTTCTAACCAGTCATGACCAGCACCACCACCGTGAGCGTCACTATGGCTACCAGCCACAGAATATAGTCATTGATTATACCGGTATGCGGTCGCATCATGGTGTCATAAAATCCCTGCAATGCCTCAAAAAAGCCCCAGTATATGTTATGTGCCGGCACGTGGCGCTGTTCCGCCGGCGGTACCTGAACGCCGGAGATAAAGACATCGGTCTGCGCTGTCCCCTTCTTGTACCGCTTCTGGCCGCGGCTTCTCACGTAGAGCACAATCAACCCCAGAACGACCAGCACCACCAGCCAGACGATTGGGCTCCAGACCGCGTACCCGTAGGTTAAAACTGACAACTCCCTATCTCCTGACCTCTGTTTCTCTTTCTCTATTATAATTAAACTATTTTTAAGGCACAGCCCCCATAACGCCGTTGATGTAGGAAGCCTGGTCAATCAGGGCATTCGTGGCCGGAGCCACGATGGTGTTCACCACCAGGCCGGGGAAGATGCTGAAGAAGATGATGGCAGCCGCCATGACGCCCATGCCGATGAGCATTGACTTCGGCACTTCACGCACTTCCTTATAGGCTGACATCTCCGGCCCGGTGAAGGCGGAATAAAATACCTTGGTGAAGGACGCCAGTGTCACCAGCGATACGAACATGGCGATAACCGAAAGCAACGGATTGAAGCGGAACACCGATTCGTATATCAGCAGCTTGGAGGCAAACCCATTGAACGGCGGGATTCCGGAAATGGCCAGCGCCCCGATGATGAAGAAAATGGTCGTCCATTTCATGTTATGGCCCAGGCCGCCCATCCTGTTCAAATCCCTGGTCCCGATGCGGAAGAAAATCGCTTCCGCAGTGAGGAAGAGCATGCCCTTATAGAGGGCATTGTTGATGATGTGGAAGATGCCGCCGTTCATGGCATCTCTGCCATAGGCGGCCAGCGCCACAGGGTCGGTGAGCACCGCCAGACCCACGCCGACGCCGAGCAGCATGTAGCCGCTCTGCGAGATGGCGTGGTAGGCCATGAGGCGCTTGATGTCCGTCTGGTGAATAGCCATCATGACGCCGATGAACATGCTGAGCACGCCCAGAATGATGACTATCCAGCCGATGGCTGTGGTATCAAAATGACCGCCATAGAGCGTAAAGGTTATCCGGTAGAGGGCGTACATGGAGGCGGCGCTGGAGGTATAAATCATGGGTGTGATTCCGGCCGGCGCTACGGCATATGTATCCGGCGCCCACATGTGCAGGGGCACGCCCGCCAGCTTCATGACAAAGGCAATGCCCAGCAGGGCCAGAGCAATCATGTCCAGAGTGGTGAACTGCATATTGTGGGCCAGCGCGGCGATGCTCAAAAGATTGTATTCGCCGTACAGTATGCCGATGGCAAAGAGCACCAGCAGGGCACTGATGGCAGAGATAACTATGTACTTGAAACCACCCTCCACGGCGTCCGCCAGATTTACGCGGTATGAGGCCAGGCCAGCGCCGGCGATGGACAGTATCTCCAAGAAGACGAACATATTGAACATATCGCCGGTGAACTCAAGGCCAACCATTCCCACATAAAGTATCATGAAAAGGGAGTAGAACCGGTCCTGCCCGGTCTCGTCCTTGACAAACTGGAGGGAATAGACCAGCGCCGCCAGCGCCACCACCGTCGTGGTCAGGCCCATGAATATGGAGATGCCATCCACCTGAAATATGATGCGCACCGGCACCATATAGTGCTCCGGTATGGCCAGCTCTGGCACCGTGGCACCGAAAGTATAGATGCGGGTGCCGCTGGTATAGATATCTACAGCCAGAACGGCCATCAGAAAAGCGGCAAAGCTGAGAAAGGTAACGTTGACTGTATCCCGGAACTTATTCCCTATCCGGCTTATCAGAGGTGTGATAAAGGCCGCCAGCAGCGGCACGGCCACAACCAGCGCTGGTGAGTGTACAGTTAAAAACTCCAAAATTTACCCTTTCAGCAATCTCGATTTCTTAGCGTCGATATCGCCCGTGTGGCGATATGTATGTATCACCATGGTCAGCATCAGCGCGATCACGGAAACAGCGATGACGATGCTGGTGAGAATCAGCGCCTGCGGCACCGGCAGCACCATAGCGCCCTCCGGTGTAGATGTATAGATGGGGGCCACGCCTCCTGCCCGGTAGCCCAGGGCAACCACAAACAGATTGACCGCGGCTCCCATAATGGCGATGCCCATGATGATTTTTATCAAATTCCGCTTAAATAGAATAATGAAGAGCGACACACCCATCAGCAACGCCACAGCCACGAAGGGAATATTATAGGGAATATACGGCATCATTCTTCCGTCTCCTCCCCGCGGGAAAAGAGCGCCATGGCCAGGATCACCGCCGATAGCCCGGCGCTAACTTTCAGCCCGACGCCGAAATTCATCAGCGGGATGACCCCTCCTGTCCAGACGTCGCCCGGATTGGGGCCGGTGGGGGGAATGCCGCCGAATACCGGCGTGCCCACCAGGAAATTGTAAAAGAAGAGGGTGCCCATGCCGGCAAAGGCCATGCCGATGAATATCAGGGCGCCGCTGCTTTCCACCACCGAGAGGTGGCGCTCACGCAGCGATTTTTTAATCTCGCCGGAACCAAACGCCACTATCATCATGACCACGCCGGAGGCGATGACGGCACCTCCCTGAAAGCCCCCTCCCGGCGTGACATGACCGTGTATGATGATATACAGGCCGTAAATCAATATGAACAGTATCAGCTGGTCAGATATGGTGCGCACAATTTTGGACAGCATCTACGTCTTTTTCTCCCTCTTTTTCAAAGACCGGAAAAGGAGCAGCACGCCGGTCACCGCGGTGAAGAGCACCGTGGCCTCTCCCAGCGTGTCCAGACCGCGGTAGTCAAACACCACCGCCGCCACCACGTTATTGCTCGCTGTCTCCGCCTGAGAACGGGCAATCATGTAATCGTCCATAGCGGAAGGCGGATAGCCAAACGGGTGCAGGAGCAGCGCACTGGTTATCAGGAAGGCAACCAGAGTTATTAATACGAACCAAGCCACAATCTGTCTCATAGCTACTCCATACGCTTCGTTGCCCTGATGGCAATGATAAAGATGGCCGTCGTTACCGCCGCACCAACACCAGCTTCGGCGATAGCCACGTCAGGGGCTTTCAGCAGGAAGAACTCAAGGGAGAGGAGAAGGCTCAGCACCCCCAGCGACACCGCGGCATACAGCAGGTCCCGGAATAAGGCCACAAATATGGCACAGACGACGAGGGCCAGCGGCGTTATGATATGCAGAACGGCAGCTTCAATCATTGATATCCTTCCCCTCAAGGTCATCAACAACCGCCCTAGCCGGCTTTTCGCCGCTGCGATGTGCCGCCCGGGCAATCGCGTGCGCACTTGTCGCGTTGGTAATCAGCAGCACCACCAGCGCGATTATGGCGTGTATGGAGAGAACAGACTGGGATGAGAGAGCTCCCTCCATCACCCAGATGCTGGCCGACTGCACAATCACCGCCAGGATGAGGAACATTGAGCCGAAGGTGGTGCATTTCGTGGCCGCGTGCAGCCTGGTGTATACATCGGGAAACCGGTTCAGCCCGAAACTGCCGACCGCGTTAAAAAACAGGCCAACCCCAATGAACACATAGGTGACGATATTTAAGGCACCCATTTAAAACTTCTTCCCCTCAATGAATCTGGCCACGTAAAGCGTCATGATAAACGAGAGCAGCGCATAGACAATGGCCACGTCCACGAAAATAACCTGCTCAAACATGATAGCCAGGACCACCATAAGGGCCACCACCAGCGTATTGGTGGTATCAAAGGCAGCCAGCCGGGTTGGCGCCCCCGGTCCGATAAAAATCCGGGCAATGCATGCCAGCATGCAGACGACCATCACAATGGCTGCCGGGAGCCACATTATCCCGCTATCCTCCTTGCCCAGTCGGGAAAGCTGTTGCAAATCGGGTGGTAGTCCCGGGGCATCTCCTTGAGCACGTCAGGTTTCACATTAATCCAGTGAATATACATGTCGTTGGTCTCTTCCTCCACGTCAACGCTCAAAGTCCCCGGCGTCAGGGTGATGGAATTGGCCAGAAGGGTGAGCGACATATCGTTTTTCAATCTGGGAGAAATTTTGACGATACCCGGATTTATCCGCCCAGTGATAACGCGATAGGCAACATCAACATTGGCCTGCGCCATAGCGAAGAAGAACAGGAACAGATAGATGAGCCAGATGAACCATCTGACGGGATTGAGCATGCGGAGGCTTTTCTTGAGGTATCTGTTCTTGACCAGCGCCGCCACCACCAGGGCGAAAATTGCCCCAATGATTAACTCGGCTTCATTCCAGAGGAGCAGAGTGCCGGAACCGATGGTCAGGACAAGATACAGTAAATAGGCAACAACCGCGGTTACTATAAATCTCATAATGACTATGTTTAAAAGAATTAAGCCGTACTGTTACCACTGACTTAATCAAGGTTTTCAAGACACGAGTCAGAGTTAGGATACCAGAGGCATTATACCATTGTCAAGGTCATCCCCGAACTCGTGTTAAAAATTTTAAGTATTTAGCACAATAAAAATAAGCAGAATGGCGGAAGCTTTTTCCCTCGCCAGCAAAATATAATAAAAACTTTGCCCCGGCATTGCTGGGCTGTTTTCCCCGCGGATATCCATATTCTTAATCGGGACATCCACCGCTTCAATCAGGCTGCGCCTTGAACAAGCCCACGACTAATGGTATAACATTAGTATCAGAAGCATTGTGGCCGCTGGTAAACAGCCGGGAGTGGATATGGATATTAAGAAATATGAAGTCCCGACCGATAAACTGCGCTGGGAATGCGACCCTGATATCTTTGAATTCAACCACACCAAGAACCTGGCACCACTGCGCGAGTTCGTCGGCCAGGACCGGGCGATACGGGCCATTGAGTTTGGCCTGTCCATGGACCGTGAAGGCTACAATATCTACGTGGCCGGATTGACTGGCACCGGCAAAACGACGGTGGTCAAGACCTATATCCAGCGCCTGGTGGAAAGAAAAAAAGTGGAGGAAAAGCGCCAGCTTGAGGACTGGTGCTACCTTTACAACTTCGCCGACCCGGACCGGCCCCAGATTGTCAGCTTGCTCCAGGGCAAGGGCAAGCCTTTCCGGGACCAGATTGGCAGCCTGCTGCAGAAACTGAGAGAAGAGCTGGCCAAGGCCTTCTCCAGCGAGGAATATACCTCGGAGAGAAAAAAGGCGGTGGAGGCAAGCCAGACAAGGCAGCAGAAGCTGCTTGAAGAGACCGCCGAGGAAGCGCAGCGGCAGGGCTTCCAATTACAGATGACGGCGGTGGGGCCAGCCCTGTTCCCCATGATTGACGGCAAGGCAATTTCACAGGCGGATTATCTGGCGCTGGATGGCTCGGTGCGCCAGAAAATAGAGAAGAAACGCAACGAGCTGCTGCAAAAGGTGCGCACCACCTTTGAGAAGATGCGCGAAATCGAGAGCCAGACCGTGGAAAAACTGCAGGAAACCGATAAAACGGTGGCTGATTACACCATATCCCGCCTCTTCCGCAACCTGTTCAATGCTTACCAGGACTCGGAGAAAATAACACGCTATCTTAACGACCTCAAGGCCTTCACTCTCAACAACCTGGAGGTATTCAAGGAAAGAGAGGAGCCACCCCAGGCAGTGCTTGGCATCGCGCCCAGCCAGATGATGGGCGGCCGCGACCCCTTTTTACCGTTCCAGGTAAACGTCTTTGTTGACAGCAGCGCCGCCGGCGGGCCGCCTGTAATCACCGAGCCGAACCCGAACTATGCCAACCTGTTCGGTAAAATCGAGCGGCGCTTTTTCTTCGGCGGCTACCTCAGCGACCATACCATGCTCAAGCCGGGAGCCCTGCAGCTGGCCAACGGCGGCTACCTGCTGCTCAGCGCCAACGATGTCCTGACCAACCCCGGCGTCTGGCCGGCACTGAAACGCGCCATCCGCACCAAGGAAGTGCGCATTGAGGACCCCTTTGAGCAGTACGGCCTGGTCGCGCCGCAGGGACTGAGGCCACAGCCGATGCCGATAAACGTCAAGATAATCCTCATCGGCGATGGCATGCTCTACCAGCTCCTCTCCATGTATGACGAGGACTTCTGGGAGATATTCAAGGTCAAGGCCGATTTTGATTTCCAGCTTGATAAGACCAAGGCCAACCTCAAGGCTTTTGCTGCCTTCATCGCCGGCTACTGCGAGGACTGCGACCTGCACCATTTCGACCGCTCCGGCGTGGCCAAGGTAGTGGAGTATGCGGCGCGGGTGGTGGGCGACCAGGAGAAGCTGTCTTCCCGCTTTGCCTGGATTAAAGAGCTGGTGGAAGAGGCGGAGTTCTGGGCGCGGAAAGAGGGCGCTTCGCTGGTCAGCGCCAGCCACGTGGAGAAGGCAACGGAAGAACGGCGCTTCCGCCACAACCTGCCTGACGAGCGCATCCGGGAGCTCATTGAGCGCGGCACCATCTTCATTGATACCGAGGGCGAGGTGGTGGGCCAGGTAAACGGCCTGGCCATATACAGCCTGGGCGATGTCATGTTCGGCAAGCCCTCACGCATCACCTGCAAGACGTTTCTGGGCCGCAGTGGCGTGATTAATATTGAAAGGGAGTCGCAGCTGAGCGGCCGCATCCACGACAAGGGCGTCCTGATTTTGAGCGGCTACCTGGGCTGGAAGTACGCCCAGGAGCACCCCTTATCTCTCTCCGCCAGCCTGTGCTTTGAGCAGTCTTATGAGGGCGTGGAGGGGGACAGCGCCTCCTCCACCGAACTTTACGCGCTGCTCTCCAGCCTGTCGGATATACCTATAAAGCAGAACATCGCCGTCACCGGCTCGGTGAACCAGAAGGGTGAAATCCAGCCCATCGGCGGCGTCAACCAGAAGATTGAGGGCTTTTTTCAGGTCTGCCGCGCCAAAGGCATGAACGGCGACCAGGGGGTGCTGATACCGAAAGCCAACCTGAAGAACCTGATGCTGCGCCCGGAGGTGATAGAGGCGGTCAAGGCGGGCAAGTTCCATATCTACGCCGCCGGCACCGTTGACGAGGGCATTGAGGTGCTCACCGGCGTGGCCGCGGGCCGGCGGGGTAAAGACGGCAAGTATCCCGCGGGCACGATAAACCGCAAAGTGGCCGATACTCTGAAAGCGATGGCCGACAAGCTCAAGAAGTTTTACGGGCCGACGGGTGAGGAAGAGAAGAAGCGAGAGAAGAAAAAGCAGGGCTAACCGAGCTGCTGCGCCAGCCTCTGCCCCAGTTCAAACGCCTGTTTCAACAAATCCGGGTGCTCTTTTATCTCCCCCCTCTTATCCACCCCCCGCACCAGCATCTCATCAACATATTCCGCACCGAAGGCCCGGAAGAAGTATTTTATCACCAGTATTGAGCCGTCAAATAGCTGTTTGCCCTGTGTCGCCCCCACGCCGATAAAGGCGCCTTTCTTTTTGGACTCAGGAAGGTTTTTAAGAATGTTCCTTCTCACCCACAGCGCCTGGCAGCGGTCAATGAGCGCCTTAAGCTGCGCCGTAATCCCGTAGAAGAACATGGGCGACGCCACGATGATGCCGTCGGCCTCAAGCAGCCTGGGGATAATGACGTCCATATCGTCGCGCATGACGCAGTTGCCGTCTTTAAGACAGCCGTAGTACTCCTTACAGGGCGTTATCTTCATCCTGTCCACGATAATTTTTTCTATTTCGGCCTGCCGGCTCTGCGCCCCCTTCAGCGCCTCGTCAAGAAGCAGGTCGGTGTTGCCCTTTATCCGCGGACTGCCCATGATGCCCAGGACTTTCAAGATTCTCTAACCTTTCTTATATATTATCGGTTCTTTGGCTTTCTTTTAATAAGAAGCCAGTTCTTGCCATCGGTGTGGACGAGCACGTAGTCGCCCGACAGCTTCTGTCCTTGCAGGTTGAATTCAATCTCATCGGCTGATTTATTGTCCAGCCGGAACGTGCCCTTATCCCAGATTTCCACCGTGCCCGCCCCATACTCCCCTTCCGGGATAATGCCGGCAAAATCTATATAGTCAACGGGATGGTCTTCCGTCTGCACGGCCAGTCGCCTCACGCCGGGCGCTTCCGGCACGCCCTTGGGCACCGCCCAGCTTTTCAGCACGCCTTCCATCTCCAGACGAAAATCATAGTGCAGATGGCTGGCCTGGTGTCGCTGCACCACGAAACGTTTGCCCGCGCCGCGGCTTACTTTACCTTCCGGCTCAGGGGTTTTGCCGAATTTGCGTCTCTTCCGGTACTCTTCCAGCCCCATGTCTGCCCTGCCTGAAATAATGACTCGAACGGTGAGTGATATTATAATTCCCGCCCTGCCCGCAGTCAAGAAAAGGTTCCGTTTGCCTTGGTTGGCAGTTGACGCCTCACCCCTGCCCCCTCTCCAATTCTCTCCCCCTTTCAAACATTACTAAAATGGGGCGCAGAAGATAAGCCTGTTTGAGAGGGGGATTAAGGGGGTGAGCGAAAGAATAACCATATGCGAATAGTACCTTTCCACCACTATATTGAATTTTAGAGGTCGGCTGGTCTATTATTAGTAATAATATCCGGTAATCTGGTTTGAGTTGGTCCTAAAGTGGAGGGGAAAATATGATTGAACGTGTCCATGAACATATCATAACCGAGCTGCAACAGAATACCCGCACCGATACTATCTTCATTCTCACCGCGATTCTCTTGAATCTTATAGCTCTGGGCGTGAACTCAGGAGTGGCGCAAGGTTCGGATAAAGATGCTACTGTTTGGATTGTGTTCTTTACCTTTTTCAGCCTCGTCATCGCGGTCAACTTTGTGGTCGAGCTAGGATTACTAAAGGGAAAACAGACCAGAATCAAGTTGATAAACGGGCTGCTGAAGATGTACAAAGACCAGGGGGTCGATGGTTATTATGATGAGTCGCTGTTAAGCAATTATGCGCTGAGATACAATCTCTTTCTTTTCGTTGTCGTATTCACCGGACTGATAGCGCTTGTTGTCCCTCTGGTACTGATTATATAATTCGGGCGCTAATGGGCTCCTTTTCTCCATTCCTGGAATGATTCACGCTCTGGCATCCTGAACTTGATTTTGTCCAGGTCAGCCGCTATTGGCTTCCGGCCGTAGGTGTGTATGGCGGCGACGGCGGCGTGGACATGAGCCGGAGGGGTATCCATGGGGATATTGGCCAGGAATATGCTCAGTTCATGGTCCCGGGCAAAGGTATCAATGAAGCGCTTGGCAGTGCTCACAATCCTCTCTACTGGCCCATCGCGTAAGAGACGGGCGTTCAGGCCGACGGTAACGGGAATGCGGATGCCCTGCTTCCGGTACCGGGCGCTGTATTCACGTACCGGCTCAAGGGGGTATTCTTCCCAGCGGCCCATGCCCATAAACAGCATTGGACTCTGCTGCGAAGCAATCTCCACATCAAAAGAGCCGTGCAGTATTCCGGCATCAAACTTCTCTGGGCGCTCTTCATTGTAATCGCCACTGTTGGAGCTGACGGCCATACCCAGTTCCTCGCCTTTGGCCATCAGGCGCTGATTGTAGGGGACCACCCATTCTTTCATATCTTTAACCGAAAGGTTGGGCACACAAGCCCAGGCATCAACACCTCTGGTGACAGTTATGCCGCAATACGCCTTATGTTCCTTCAGGTACGGTACTAGCACCTCGTCTACGATGAAGGTGAACAGCTCGTGGGCGAATTCAGGTTGTCTCCTCATATCCCTGATTAGGAGAGGATAGCTACGCATACCCACTGCCATGCTGAACGGGGAGCAGAAGCGGCTCAGGTACACCCCGTATTCGGTGCCAAACTTGATGCAGTCAAGGGCATAAGGCAGGCGGCCATCGCGGTAAAAATCCGGCGTTTTGAGCCGACGCAAATCCTCCGGTTCCTTGACCAGCGGGGCGCGGAAGTCAATGGTGGGCATGGCATTGTCGCTGTAAATCATCTTGGCGCCCATACCCTCAATCTCAAAATTGTACGCATCAGCGACGGCCATGAGGTTATCCATATCATAATAGGCAGCCACCTCAGCTATGGTATCAACGAAAGTTCTGGCATCCCAGTAGAAAGTCCTGGCGGGTACGCCGGCGAGGAACATGGCATGGTCGTGCATCTGGGCGAAGACACGGACCCGGGGACGTTCCGGCTGCAAAAAGAAACCTTTTAAATCTTTTACGGTCATGGCTTAAACCTCAGCTTTTTCATTTGTCATTTCCGCTTATGTCACTAGTCGCCTGGCCTTCTCCACAGCGTCAAAGGCATCTTTGCCCCAGGCGTCAGCGCCAATCTCATCGGCAAACTCCTGGCTTATTGGTACGCCGCCGATAATCACCTTCACGTTGCTCCCCAGCCCGCTGTGCTTGAGTTCGGCGATGATATTTCTCATCTCCGGCATGGTTGTGGTCATGTAACAGCCCAGCCCCAGGATATCAGGCTGGCTCTCCTTTACCTTATCAATGAAGGTCGTTGCCGGCACGTCTTCTCCCAGGTCGGTGACATTGAAATTGGCACAGCGCAGCATGTCAATAACCAGCTTTTTGCCCAGGTTGTGCATGTCGCCAGCCACTGTGCCGATGAGCACCTTCCCGGCAGTCCCGATTTGCCCCGAGGCCAGATGAGGCTCAATAACCGCCATCGCGGCCCGGAAAGCTTCCGTGCTCATGACGACATCCGGCCAGAAATAGACGTTCTTGTTCCATAATTCCCCGGCCTCCTGGATACCCGGCACCAGGGCATCGCTTATTAGGCTGGCTGGCCGAGCGCCGGCTGCCAGGGCTTTTTGGGTTAGAGCCACCGCTAGATTATCATTGCCTTCCACTATGGTTTTTTTCAGTTGCCGCAGATTATCAGACGTGATTCACCTCCTTGAGATTGCTTAAGATTCAGAAGTCACGCTCTCAGTACGGAAAGAGTCGCGCTTTTTACCCCGTCACATTCAGCTAAACGCCCCGCTGGTGAGTATGGCGAAGCAGTTGGGCATGAATGATGCAGGAGAGGAAGTTAAGTTATACCCAGAGCGGCCAGAACCGCAAAGACACCAAATATAATCAAGTATATACCAAGCACCCAGGCTATTATCTGTGGCTTGATTATCACAATAATTCCGCCCAGAATTGCCAGAATGCCGCCGACAACACCGCTGATTTGTGGCAGTCCCATGATGACCTCCTTATGCTCCATATTTGATGGCTCGGATACTCAGTCAGCGAACCTGTCCCGGCCAACGCAGTTATCAATGCCACGCTCTCTTTTAACAAAGCGGTAGATAGCCACGTTATACTCTTCCGGGTATTTGAATTTCCGCTCCGCTATCAACACCATTTGCCGGCCCAGTTCTCTTGCCGCCTGCATGGCGTGCTTATCCTTGCGAATATCTCCCTTGTTCCTGGCATAGCCATAGACGAAATCGGTGGAGAGCATGTGATGCACAGAAAAGAAAGTATTGAACAGATTCCAGACGGCCACATTGCCCAGGCTGGCGCCGACCGATATGACGCCGCCGACCTTGCTGGCCAGCCGGTTGTTATTGGTGTACAGGGCATAGGAGCGGTCAATGAGCATCTTGGCCTGGGCGGTGGCGCTCCAGAAGTAAACCGGCGTGCCCCAGATGATGCCATCGGCCGCTATCATTTTGGGATAAATCACCTGCACGTCATCTTTGATATGGCATTTGCCGGTCTTTTCGCAGGACAGACATCCGTCGCAGGGTCTTATGTCCTTGTCCCAGATGGTGATGAGCTCGGTCTCAGCGCCGCAGGCCTGCGCGCCGGCGAGGGCTTCCTGCACCAGAATTTCGGAATTG